>JACCDO011697633.1_pt1 | contig 19973 bp, 16 predicted proteins | sample 7446101 | NCBI WGS metagenome assembly JACCDO01 (sample SAMN15323440, study PRJNA562643) | freshwater metagenome | isolation source: river surface water | place: USA:Blue River Watershed | collected 2017-08-16
CATTTGGTGTCACCATTGCAGACAGAGGGGACTAGCTTAGTCTTAGATGAATTATTTCCTTATATTCAGAGTGAAAGAGCAATTACAATAAGAAGGATTGTAGAATTCTTGCAGTATCAACAAAAGGAGAACAAGAAAGATGAGTATTCGTTAATATGGACAGCTGATCATATTGATTCAAGTCAATTCAAAGATGCAGAAAAGTGCAATAAGCGCAGCAACATAGTGTCGATAACGAATTATAATAACATGAGTGTAACATGTGGAGGCTATATAATCAACCGCAATTTACTCAAGGACTTGGATAATTATACACCGTTGAGCATAAGTAACCAACAATTGTACAATTTATCGCAATATTTCGGAGCTTATGGATCGCAAGTAGTGCAACACTCCAATTGGATATACATATTCCCCCCAGAATTCAACCATTTTAGCTGTTCCCCTTCAGATCCCCCAGCCAACACCATGCGTATAAGGTTCGAGGTCGCGCATAGCTGTGTAGTATCAGTGCTAGGAAAACAATGCGCATACGACATACTGCCTTGGCGCGATATCCATGTATTATACGTCGGTACGCAGCCGATAGCCAAGATGCTGCAGCCAGCTGGTACCATCACGAGCAGTATTGCGCGCATTGCAGCCATTTTAATGCTGTGGTTCAATCTAGACTTTTACTCCGCATTCTACGGGACTATCTTATCCCCAAAGATTTACGCCCACGTCATCGCGCACACGTACGTAGCGGCCACCCTGCTTGTCTTGACCACTATTGCGCTAAATTATTTGTTTTTCAAGCCAATTTATTCTTTTTTATACATTTTCCCCGTGTTTATTTGGTATTATTTCGTGATTCTGTGAGCCCCAGAGAGATGGTAAGATGGTAACTGTGCTGCTTTGTAAATTTATATCATTACACATTATACAACATAAACTTCGTTCAAATAGTCTAGTATATCCGCGGATTCAAACAACTTGACATCGGTATTGGGGTCCTCTAGATATGGCACCTGGAATCGTCCCGTTTTCATATATAGTTCATTTCTTTTAGACGATCCTCGACCACAAGTGCGCTGTATATGCGGCAGTTCTAACTCGACTAGCCGTTCTCTGACTATCTTGCAGAAAGGGGAAGCTTCATAGCCATACAATACAAGCGGCTTTTCTTTCGGAACTGGCTTCGCTTCAACGTAAGTCGATCCTTTGTTAAGTCTAAAGAGGGATGATGTCGCAAGACTTAAGGTATTGACGAGATTACTTTCTAATGGCTTAGGGATTTCCAGTCCTTTGCCGTATTGCTCATACAAGTATTCAATTATTTTATCACTTTCATACATCTGCAAGTCATCGTTATTTGGGTCAATCATGAATGGAAATTGAGTCTTACCGCCTAGTTTTTTTGCTTCAGGACGAAAGTATGGTGACCCTTTAGGTGTTGGTAGAAACAATGCATCAAGATCTAATAATACTAATGCTTCTCTAACTCTTTTACAATAAGGACAACCTTCAAATTCATACAGTATTATTGGTTCTATTTTACTCTCTCTAATTGGTACAGTATTTGACTCTGCAACTTTATATCCCAATAGACGTAGTATTGAATAAGTCTCACTCTCTCCCTCGTCCTTCTCTACGCCAACGCTGTATCCTTGCGTAAAGGCGCCATTGCCAAGTCGTAACAGTATCTGAGACGACGAAAGCAAAATGGGAATAATTTTGTCAGAAGCGACACTGAATCGTTGGATCTTACTCTTTTGATACTGTTTTTGTGCCATACCATCCACCGCAAGCATTAGACACATGAAACATGTCACAAAAAGCATTTCTAGATACATCTCTACCTACTAACTCCAAGAGCTTCTAGAGATTTTTTCGAGTGACTCACTCATGCGTCGCAAAATGACTACCATACCGGCGCGTGCATCTATATCATGTAGAGGCTGATAATAATAGCTAATATAGCGTGCTGTCTTCGAAGTCGTTTTGATATGAACCTATCGAGTCTAGGTATAAGGGGATTCTACTTTTAGGAGATGGGTAGAAATGGGTGTAGGTAAATTTTAGTACCGGCAGGAACTTTTCTTCGGAATTTCGAATCGGAAAATTTTAGGTGAGTCATCTATTTCCTGTGTTGGTTGTAGGACGGATGCATTGGCTGCCTGTTCTCTGCATGCTTTTTTTGAGTCTAGGAAGGTACTTTTGGACATTACCATGCGTTAATTGCATAAATCTTTATTATTCATGAGTATGCCTCACTGTCTTTATACCTTCTTCGTAGCTGTAAAGGAGTTATTCGAACATTAACAACAATGAGTGTAAGTGTTGGTAAAAGCTTTCCAAGTGGAATAAAAGTTGATTTAATTCAAAGTTCATCATCGACAAAGCCATGCGATTTAAACGAAGAAGTTGATTTTGGTAATATATTATCAAAACAAAAATCTATTGTCTTTGGTGTAAGTTATCATCATACCACATGAACTACACTCATTTATAGACAACATAACTTATCAATACTTTTATTAGGTACCTGGTGCATTTACACCTACATGTAGTGCTCAACATTTACCTGGTTTTATTCGATTAGCTGACGAAATACAAAGCAAAGGAATAGACAATATATATTGCCTATCAGTGAATGACAAACATGTGATGAGAGCGTGGGGACAACATACGGAAGGGTCGCATAAAGTCAAACTAATTGCTGATGGTAATGGTGAATATTCCACTGCACTTGGACTGATTAAAGATGCCATCGGTAGTAGAATGGGTCTTCGTTGCAAAAGATTTGCTGCTGTTATTGACGGAGGTAAAGTTACTCACTTGGCGGTTGACGAGAAAGGAATGGAGTCCACTTCTGCTGAAAGTATACTAAAACTATTGTAATTGTTACTATATTCGTTAATCTATCTCACTTCTTCACTTCTATCGTATGATTGCCAGTGTGCGGACTAAATCGAGTAGGCTAGTATATGAGTGACTTGCGCTGCAGTTAGAGTATTCGGTTTGTAGTCTAACAACAATATCTCGCATAAATGGACACCGGTACCGGTATTAAACCCTAATTTTGAATGTGACATAACACACTACAACGCAGCTGCTGTCTCTCAGCATGGTCTCGTGTAAGAGAATGACACGGTCGTTATCATAGTAATTTCTTAATACCAGTCTATCTGGAGGCATCTAATTAGACAGGCAAAGTTGATTGTTATAGTAGCAAGGAAAAGCTAGCTTCAAGATGGAGACTATGGTGGAAACAACAACTGAGAACTCAGAGCAGTGTGATTCTCTGGGTGCAAGTGATATGTCAGATGTGTGCTCTGATTACACCGGCTCAACGGGTTCTAGCAGCAGTACTGATGATGAGCAGAAAGACCCATTCAATATTGATTTATCCCATAAAGGACTACGTGCAGATGATCTAAATAAAATTATATCCTCTATTAATGGCCAGTGTGTTATCCAAAGTGTTCGATTGTCTTTTAATGAATTAAGAGATGATGGGGCAGTGGTTGTTTCTCGATTTATGGCAAATAATGACTCAATAAAATGCCTTGATTTATCATTTAATAGCATTAAAGATGCTGGTGCAATTGCGGTTGCAGACGCATTGCGGTCCAACAAGTCGCTTACAATGCTGTATCTAAGCGGAAATCTGATATCTAGTGCAGGGTTCCGTGCTATCGCAAATTGCATGCTACACAATACTAGTATTACATCATTACATTTAACTGGAAATTCTGGTTGTGCAGAAGGTGCTGCAGCACTTACAGAAGCATTAGGAAATAATAAAACCATAACAACGTTTTGCATCAATGGAAATAAAATCTCTTCATCAGGTAAACACAAACTTATTCACTCACTCACTCACTCACTCACTTACTTTCTTACTCGCAACAGGAGCAAAACTTATCAGTCACGCTATTCGTATGAATCACACCGTCACACATCTAAATTTGAGTGACAACAATATCGGCGACGAGGGTGTGATCCACCTCAGCTTGGCGTTAGAGTTCCACCGTCAACTCAAGATCCTAGAGTTGTCTTTCAACGGGATTACCGCCATAGGTATGCGCGCGCTTGTCATGTCCTTGCGGGACTACGAGTCGCTGCAGAAGCTGTCATTAGATAACAACAAAATCGGAGACGGTACGCGGATGCTAGCGCATGTCATGAGTACGATGCAATTAGAGTACCTGAATTTAGGGTTTAATGAGATTCCAACGGAAGGAATGTTGGAGATCATCAAGTCAGTGTGCACCACTAGCAAGTTGCACACGTTCACGTTAAGTGGGAATAGTGTGAATGTAGACGTAGCTAAAGTACTAGCTAGCTTTCTTCTGAACTCGAAATCCCTGCGGTACCTGCACTTAGATCACTCATGTCTCTCGCCTCTGTGTGAGAAGCATATCGCATCTGCTGTTGCGTCGAATAAGCACAGCGTATTGAAGGTCTTTACGGGGTTTGACCTTGGTCGAGTGCTGCTGCAGCTAGGGTCGCCTCCCATATTCGCCACTCTTTCTAACGATGCAACACTTAAATATCTGAAAGAGTGTTGGGAGGCGCGTAAACAGCAAGAAAGTACGAAGAAGAAGACAAAAGTCATGGCATTGACAGAGGGTGTGGAGTCATTGAGCACCGGGTCGGAGCCAAAACGGTCAAATAGTGGGAGTATTCTACCCACATCCCCGTCCACAGATCCGTACCTGCGAATTGCACGCGATATTGCGTCCTTGCCGTTCAATACCGCTGAGTTATGGGAGCTGCATCAGTACTACTTCAGTCCTGTTCCCGTAAAGAGTAACAGTGATGCAGCAGGTTCTGAGCAACCATTTAGGATAGAGGTGTCGACATTGCCATCAGTATCGGCACCTGTTGTGCCACTAGCATCCAGTGATGCCACGCAAGATAACATCATTCAAACAAGTCAAAAAAGGGAGCGAGTTGCATCAGTGGATGCTGCCGATCCCGTAGTAGAATCCCCCGATAGGGATGAGAAGCGACCTACGAAGAAGGCGAATACAGAAGAAACCGTTACGCGAATAGGCAAGTATCCGCGCATCAAACAACAGTTCGAGCAGTGCAAAATCTACTCGAACGACGTTGGCATGCTCAATATTTTGCGGCAGTTGAGGTTTCTGGAGGAGGAGTTGAAGGAGAAGGTGACGCAAATAGAAGATATTTTTTTTAAATTATTGTAGTCTCGGCGCGCGCAGCGCGACCTGTTAGTTTTAGCATTTATTTTAAATTTGTAAACATTGTAAGAATTATATTTTGGGAACGACCTCTTGCACTCACTCACTCACTCACTCACTCTGCGGGGTAGCGCTTCATCGGTGGTTGACTGGCTCGTAGGGTTAGATGTCGGTGAGTGAGCGATCTGTGACTGCATTGTCTTGAGTGAGCGATGCCATGACAGAGCGAGGGAACCTACACTTTTTCTGTGGCATTTTTGTTTTTGGATTGTCGCGCCTGGTCGCGACTCGATGCGTACGCATATAACACGGTGCCGGCGCACGCTAATATGATTCCTGCGTATCCAAATAATGATATTTTGGTGTTAAGAAGCACCACAGAAGCGACGATGATGACCACGCGCTTGACTGTGTTGCCGATGGAGTGGGTGATTGGGTGGACTAAGTCCAGGATCCAAAAGGCCACTTCGTTGTATAAATAGTAAGAGAAACCGGATATAAGAAGGTTCATCAACACTTCGTTGCTTATCGCTTTGCTCAACAACAACTGGTATAGCTTGTACCCGTCGATAACCAGTGCAATCGGTAGTAATTGTATTGCACTTTAAGTGAGTGAGTGAGTAAGTGAGCGAGTGAATAAGTGAATAAGTGACTAAGTGAGTAAGTGAGTGAGTGTCTTACCTTAGTATCGTCAATACTTGAAACAAATGAGTTGGCGAATATGTAGTAGTAGTCCAAGTCCCTGCATCAATATATGTGGTGACTGTCGTTGTTGATGTTGTTGAACTGTTCAGTTCAAGCTTGGCGCAGACAATGCGAAGTTGATAGAACAAGTTACTGCACATTGCAGTGATAAAATTAAACCATGTAAATGTTATTTCTTCTATAGAAGTAATTGCAACTCCAGCGATGATAACGAGTAGTGATGCATACACTGGCATAGTAAATTGACTTCCCATCAAAAAATAGCTCAATATCGACGCGAATATCGGTTCAAGTGCCTTTAGCACGTGTGTGAAGCTGACAGTTCCAGCCTGTAATGAGTACACTGTCGATAAATTTCCGAGTCCGTGATACAAAGACAGTTTCAAGTACCCACTAGAATTTTGTCGATACACATGCAGTGCTGGACGGTCATTGTATGTATACCACTCTGCAAAAATGATGGGAATCCCAAGGAATAATTGAATGAATGTAATCAACGTTGGAAGCGGGAACTCATTCAACACATGCTTATTCGATATGTTATAGATGACTGTAAGGCTATACCAAAGCACGAAATAAAGAATGACACGACTCTGGTCCATGAAACTGTCGCCTACCCAAGAAACATTACCCGATTGCTTGAGAAATCCCGTTCAATAACGCGTTTTTCCTTTTTCACTCCACACCTTCAGCCTTCGCCAAAAATATTATACCTTCAGTTGGTAAATAAGTTCCAGATTTCAGTGAGTTCGAAAGAATAAATCAAGTGACAAGACCGATTCATTCTTACTAAAGCCATGAAGTTGCCAAAGCACAAGTTACCGAAACAAGTTCATAAGAAGATTAAGACAGCCAAACACAAGGATTCTGAACGACATCAAGAGAAAAGACAAAAAATTATAGATAAAAGAAATAATGAAGGCATGACCATTGATGATAAAACAGTAGATACAAGGTAATGACACTCTCTTGTATAGATCATTTGCAAATAATCACTAGCGCACACACAATCATGCAGTCTACATACACTCTCACACTCGCACAAACACATACGCACTCACTCACTTACTCACTTATGTAGAACACCTGAGGAAAAAGAAGCAGATAGATTAAAACGTAAGAAAGCTAATGAAAAAAATACAGATTACAAAAGAATTAACAAAGCAGCTACTCATTTCAATGGCCCAAGAGCTATTCGCAGGTAATCCCAATGTTACTAAGGCCACACGAGTATTTAGGATTAAGAAAAACTTGTAAGTAATTACACTGGAAATTATATACAAATACCCAATATTCTCTCTCTATTTTCTAGGTTTCCATTCTTTTCCTCCTGCGTTTCCTCCTGCGTTATTAAATGGCTGTCTACCTTGGTTTCTATCTCCTCCTGCGGGCGCTCTTGGCACATTATCCTTGGAAGGAGGCTGTGCTATTCTAACCGTTAATTTCCTCTGCGAATCTGTGTAATAATGGTGCATTTCTTTAATCATTAAATCGGCATCGTCTTGCGATGCTACTTCAATAAATGCAAATCCTTTAGAATTTTGTTCTGCGTCTCTCACCAATGAGATACCTGTGAGAGTATAATTACGTAAGTGAGTAAACGAGTGAGCGATTGATTAATTCAGTGATTAGTAACATACCTGTGACACCATATTCAGCAAATATCTCACCCAATTCCTTTTCAGTATACGTATATGGTAAGTTACCAATAAATACACCAATTTTATCAACTTTAGGGTTTTTTGGCCACTGCTGTGCATTTATTGCCGCCTTCAACTCCACCACTTTGGTCTCTGTCATGTTTGATAGTATATTATTCATGTCTGTTTTTAATAATCTTTCACTTGTTTGATACCATTCTTTTTCACATACACCGCATCTAACTCGTACACCTATAAGCAAGCAATTTAGTCGAAAGGTAAATAAGTGAGTAACATAATGAATTGTACCTTTTTTATCTACTTCACTCTCTGACATAACATACGCTGTTTTACAACTACTACACATTATGTATGAGGTTCCATCAGGCTGTTTAATTGCATCAGCCAATGATTTAACTGCGCTTATAACATCTAACTTGACATCATCTATTGGTGCGTTTATGATATCTAATATCTTGTCATCACCATTTACTGCATCTACTACTCCACTTTCAGTATCGGCGTTTAATAATGTACTTCGCCAACTCCCTCTACTCTGGCTGAATACATTCCGATATGCTAGAGCTCCACTCCAAACGAGCAACGACGATAATAACAATAGTAATGAAACTCGAGACATCACCAAAGAACTTCTTTCAGTTGTCTTTCAGTTGTCTTCTTTGTGCTTGCAAAGACACACAAGCGTACGCAAGAGGACCGGGTCAAAAAAGGTAAATATCAATGGATTCTTAGAGGTAGTTTTACGTGTATCTCACGCTTAAAGGCTCTATTGTTATTGTTCAACTGTCGAATGCTGGTCTGTCTAATCAAACAGTGTCATAGAGTTGTTTCATGGCAAGAACTAATGGATGCAAAGAAGCATGATATAGCAACTATGCGACTATAATTTACCTCTCTCTTCCCGCGTTGTATGGCAAATACACATTTAAATAATGGATTTATTCTTTCAAAAGCGGTTCCCGTTCCGAGAGAAGACTGTTGAGGGAACCAACACAAGAACAAAATTTGAAAAGGGACTCGTAAAAATGGGTTTCTTCAAAATGCTCGCGGCAGCATTCGGGTTCAGTAGTAAGGAGGCTCGAATCCTGGTAATTGGATTAGACAATTCGGGTAAAACTACTTTAATTAATCATTTAAAACCTAAAAAAGGTATGTGCTTACTCGTATGTTATTAACAATTTTTCATTGACTCACGTCGTAGGAGGTACATTTGAAGTGACGCCAACAGTTGGATTTCAAGTAGAAGAGTTTTCCAAGAATAATATACATTTTACTGTATATGATATGAGTGGTCAAGGTCGATATAGGAGTTTGTGGGAACATTACTACACAGATGTCCAAGCTATTATATACGTACTAGATAGTACAGATAGATTAAGAATGTGCGTAGCAAAAGAAGAATTAGATCAATTATTAGTCCATGAATCAATTAAAGATAAAAGAATTCCTGTATTATTTTTTGCTAATAAAATGGATATGACGAATGCATTATCAGCTGAGGAATGTATGAATGAATTAGGTCTGCATAAGCTGAGGGAGAAGCCATGGCATATAACTTGTAGCAATGCTTTAACTGGTGCAGGTGTTACAGATGGTATCCATTGGCTATGTGAATCATTAAATAAATATCAGTCTTCAAAAAGTAAGAAATAATTTGATTACCAAACAATTACTACTGTATGTACAAATATATGTATGATTCTATGTGTAAAAACTCCGCTTGGTCATTAGACAGGCAGATGCGCTATTATTGTATGATTCAAATGTAAATAATTCAACACGATCCTAACGCCATTTTATTTATGACCACGACCGAGTTAATGTATGTGCCAAATAAGCAAAGACACACCCCTAAAACGAAGAAAACCAAGTCTATAACCGCCTGTGTTAAAGGACTTACTCTATCATTCTTGAACTCTAAATGGATTCTATTGTAACTGGTCAATAACTGCGATGAAACTAGCCGATAGTGCAGGATTGGTGGCATGACAAACGACAAGATTGAGACAGTAAAACTCCCTAATAGTGATATTACATCACCGAAACATGGAATGGATATGGCCAACACGGTGCACATGCTTATTAACAAAAAGCGCACTGAGAACCGAAGTGTTGTGGGTGGCTCCTCGATGTCTTCACTATACATTTCACTGCTTCTTTCTTCATTTGGATCACCCGCACCAGCTTTGTTACTATCGGATCCTTCTATACTGGTGTAACTGGTAGTATGAGACAGCAAGCCCTTGCCTGACGAGGATGGAAGGAAGAACCTAAGATTATGATGCAATAGCTGTTCAATCATTTGCGCAGGTGGGACTAATGTTAAGGGGAACGTGAATAAACAAACGGCCGCCATCGATACTCGGACGGCAATAGCCGAGGCGGATTGAATAGGCAAGTTTTGCAAAATATTAGACATAATTCCCCGTGAATCATGCACATACAACAGCGCCAGCCCGTCCCCGACAACCGTGTAAATAGACCACACGAAGAGTAAGCAGTACAATACTGCTATATTGATTTCTTTTTTCTTCTTCATATTTGCTTCAACTGGAAAGACTAATGAACATACACCAAAGCAGAAGATAGCCACACCCATATATGAAGTCATGTCTTCAGTGCTCAATGGCCAGTCATGAAGTGGTTGTGCTGTCACATTACTCTTAGAACCATCGATTCCAAAGGAATAGATTCCGAATCCAAATATCGCCGTAACACCTATAAGTAAAAATACTAAACCAAACAATGAGTACTGAGCTAATATTCCGACATTTTTGGCACAAGATACTGGATACACACATAGTCCACTAATTATAGTTAAAAGCTTTATGGATAATATATTTCCCGGTATATCACTAACTAAAGATGCAAATGCGATTTGATAGGTAACACACACACCTAATAATGTTATAATAATTGAAAAATCTATAGTGTAAACACCAATACTTCCAGTGGCTGCATACGCAATCCTGGAATAAGGTGATGATAGATGCTGAGTAGATTTTTGTGCAATTTCGTTATATTTAAATGCTCGTTTGCACCTCATCAACATTATGCAAGCAATACCATTCCACAAAGCTATTAAAGCAATACCAATAGGAGAAAATATTAATCCACCATGTAATGTGGCATAGGGAAGCGCGAGTATACCCGTGCCAATACAAAGCTTTGCCAAGTTTATCCCTGCGGCAATTGTGGATGATTGGTACTCTTCACTTGAACAATCACACATAGGTAACTACTCTCGCAACTTGCAACGCAGTCTTGCTGCAAAATCTCGCTGCAAACTCTTGTGCAGACTCTTGCTGATGCGATCTTGAAAGTCAATCAAGTCACTTGCAGTTTGATACCGGTGTTGTGCTTAAATATTCGATTTTAATTAGTTCATACGAAAGATATGTTGGTTGTGCGACGCTTCGGGTTATTTTCACCTCGTGTACCGACAAGTGCACATTTATCACATCATCATGTAGAGTTTAAAATGTCTTCCCCACCGGTACAAGAATTCAAAAATAGCGATGCATCAGGTAGGATCTACTACCAAGGTACCTGGTATCGATCGATAGATCAGCATGGAATCCATCCGTGTAGCGGTGCGCATTCGTCCTGAAGATACATCTGATTCGTGTATCAAGTTGAAGGAGAATGTTGTGACGATAAGTAGAACAAAGGAGAATAGTTTACAAGATACACATGAGTTTAATTTTGATCAGGTATTGTTGCGCTCATACTCTCTCACTGAATCATTTACAACCATACTTTCGCTCATTTAATAACTCGTTTAACAAATATTCACTTATTCAGGTTTATGATGATAAAGTAACTCAAGAGGAAGTGTTTCATTCGGTAAAAGACTTGATTGATGAAAGTTTAAAAGGCTTTAATGTTGCAATCTTTGCGTTTGGTATGACTGGATCTGGAAAGACACATACCATAAGTGGCACATCTCATATGCCAGGAATTGTGCCACGTACTGTCTATCATGTCTTTTCCGATTTAAGATTAAAAGCGCAACAAAGCAAGGATAGTATAGGTACGATCTTACTAATGTGTATACTCACTCTCTCACTCACTTACTTACTTACTCGTTCTCAGCAATGGTTTTCCTTACATATGTAGAGTTGTATAACAACACATTATATGACTTATTATCTGGTGATATCAGTCATTTTTCTGCTCAAACAAATGGTGCCATGTCTCATTCAAGCGTTAATGATAATGCAGGAATAAAAATTCACGATCACCCCACGTTAGGGATTCAATTAAGCGGCAGTAGTACACTGCGAATCCCAGTGTCATCGGCGGAAGAAGCATTGACATTAATTGCCAAAGGAAACAAATTGCGGGCTACCGCGTCTACCAATCTGAATGATCGCTCATCTCGTTCCCACACGGTAATATCACTTGAAATAGTATCTAAAACCTTGCACGACGAGGATTCCGCCGGCGCATCTAAGAGCGACCAGTCCATTAAAATAGGAAAAATAAATCTAATTGACTTAGCTGGGTCAGAGAACGTGAAAGCAAGTGGCGCCGAAGGCCAGACTTTAACGGAAGCGAAGCAAATTAACAAGGCGCTTACTGTGCTAGGGGACGTGCTTAATTCCTTGAGTAAGTATTACATCGAGCAAAAGAATGCAGCACCGTTGCCCCATATTCCCTATCGCAACAGCAAGCTAACTATGTTGTTGAAGGATAGTCTCGGTGGTAACGCCAAAACAATGATGATAGCTACAGTGCGCCTCTCTCCCACATTTTACTCGCAATCATTAACGGCTCTTAGGTACGCGGCTAGAGCTAGGCATATAAAGTGCAACCCAACCTTGAATGTAGGAACAAGCGAGGATCAAGTGGATGGACAAGCCATTCACAAGGCGATGAGTGAAGTAGCTCGGTTACGGCAACAATTAGAGACCAGAACTAGCGAGTTCAACGAGCTAAAGAGTCGCTTGTTGCAGTTAGAGCAGACCAAAAAGGACAATTTACAGGACCCTTCGCACTCGGCAGACAGCCAGCAGAGTAAAGACCTGATGCGATTAGAGAACGACTACCGAGAGCAGATAGAGTTATTGCAGAAACAAAGTGCGGAGGAGAGACAAGAGCTGACGTCGCACTTACGCAACATGATTCATAATCAAGAAGGTAAGCTGGCAGCGAAGGAGAAAGACTATCTAAACTTGGAAGTGCAGCTAGAGCAGCAGCTGGCATCTCTGCATCGAGCGGAGTACACCAATTCGGACTTGACCCGCAGGTTAAAGGAGAAGCTAGCAGAGCTGCAGCAAGTAAAAGATGAGAATAATAAACTGAAACGTGAGCTAAACACAGCATTAGATAGAGTCGCTGAGGCCCAGCTATCGGTCAGCGACCGCGAGCAGTTCATCGACGCATTGAACAAGGTGAGTTCTTCTAGACTTAAGCACAAGAAGAAGAATGAAGAGTTGAGTAGCAGCATATTACTGTTGGAAGAACGCGTGAAAGAGCTGGTAAGTAGCAACGAAGCCGCAAATGCAGAAGTGCTTAAACTTGCAAACACCATAAACGAGCAAGGGAAGTTGATGCAAGGAGCCGTTGTCAAGCTGCGGGACTTGGATGATAATAGGAATGCGATATTAGGTAAATATGAGCAGTTGAAGCAGGACTATGATTTAGTGACGGCTGAAAATAGTCGCCTACAGGCTGCGTTGGAGACGAAGTCAATCGAGAAAGATGTGGCGACGTCACCGGTTGATGTCGCTGCTGTAAGCTGTGTACTTCCTCCGTCACCACCAACCCACAGCGGTCCTGTGGTAGACGACAGAGTGAACTCGTTAGAGGAGGAGTTAGCGGCAGTGAAAGAGCAACTGCAGAAGCTGCAGCAAGACAATCACGAAAAAGCAGCCCAAATACTCAACGAACGGAGTGTGTTCTTGGCCAACAACAGCAGTTTAACGGTCGAGTTGGCAACCGTCAAGGACGCTAACCGCAAATTATGCGATGAGATTGAGCTGTTGAAGCAGCAAGAGGAAGCCCTCACGCAACACACGAACACTCCTGATGAACCCGTCAATGCCACAGTAGTCGAGTCAACCGCGTCAATACCACCATTGGTATCTCCAGCAGGCACTTCCACTGTTTCGGTGCAGTTAAGCATCGATGTGCAGACCAACACCGACGCCGTCATCTCGCCATTAAACAGCACAAAGCGCGAGAATATTCTGTTGAAGGACCGCATAAGTGAGCTAGTTGAGAACGAGAAAGAGATTGTTTCCACGTTAGAGTCCAAGTTGGAAGAGCTCGATCACGCCAGAAGCAAGTTACTATTTTTATCGAGTAAAGCATCTATTATCAAGCACGAGAAGCTGGTCGATGAGACCATACTGACCCTCGAGGAGCGACTGGCGGATAATGAGACGCAGATCGCGAAGTTGCAGAAGGAGCTGGCGCATAACAAAGGCAAAGCAACAGAGTTAGAGCTGTTGTTGCAGCAAAAGAGTAATCAGTTGAAAAATACGGAATTATTGAATGTCGAATACTTGCGAGAGCTGCAGGCGATGAGGCAGACGAGTAACGAGGTGCTGGGGCGGGCCGTGACCATCGTGAAGAAGCATATCAATGAAGAAAAGCCGGCAGTATGAGTGGGTACATGAGTACGTGAGTGAGCACATGAGTGAGTAGTGTGAGTGAGTAAGTAGTAGCAGTATAATTTTCTTTGGTGTACATTTGATACATTATGTCTCTCTTTATACGTTGGTGATAAAATCGTTGTTCTCTAACGGCTTCAACTTCAACTTGGTCTTACTGACGTACATGGAACCCTCTGAGGAACCAAACGCCTTTTTACTCTCATTGATGGCCAGCTCAAACCTGATTGCGTCGTACTTCGCATTGAATTCAAACAGCCAACTCCTTCCGTCGGCAAAGGACACCGTAACATTGCTCTGCTGGCCCACTTCTCTATGTCGCACCACCGTTGCCGTCGTCATATCAGCAGCAAAACGAGCCTTGCAGTCGCCGTAGTACTGATAAAAGTAAAGGATCCTCTCACAGAAACATATCCACCACTTGGTGGTCCGGGACAGGTGTGACGACGGCTTATTCTTCTTCTTCGCATTGGCGAGAGCAACAATCATGTCCTCGCCTGGCCGCCGCAGCAAGTCTAATGGCGGCGCTGTGACGGACTTGCAGAATGAAGTGATACGATTTAGTGCGATGTACTTGAGCGAGACATACAGCATGATTTCCTCGTTGCTGTTATTCGCTGCTGCGTGTTCGTTATGCGCGCTATCTGCATGCGGTATGAGCATAGAAGGTTTGTGATGTGGGACGGCGTGTGATGATCTGCGAGAATGGTCTCCATGCTCGTGGTGGTGTTCAGTGTGCGGAGCAGCATGCGACGATGAAGCCTTGCGGCCATGCTCTCCGTGGTGATGGTGCCCGGGATGGTGATCACTCAACTTGCGCATACTACTCACATAATTCTTATAATGGTGAATAAGCGGTGCGTCCGCTGAAGTGGGAAGTTTCAACAGGATCTCCGTCTGGTTTTTGATGTCGACTGGCATCCACGTAATTTTCTCGGTAAATCTTATCTGCATCTCTTGCCCACTCAATAAATTATTGAGGTCCCTTAGGGAGTACTGCGCTTGTCCAATCAATAAGTATAACTTCTGATAGTCGTCTTTGAGAATGCCGTAGCTGATGACGACCGACAACGAGGAGTTGATCCCGCCCAGCAGGAACCCCTCAGCTAGTGCTTTATCTACTTTTTTATCAAAACGGAAGTATTGCACTCCGTGGTTCATCGCATTGATCACAGTCACAACAACGATGCTATCCTTGTAGCACGTGTACTCGATAGGTAACGAGGTCATTTCCAGTACCGCCACTCGGAAGGCCTGCGACACCCACTGCACATGTACTTTTGTGTACTTGCGGCGGCGCACGTTAGCCTGAAACGCGACTAACGCTTTCTTTCGTTTATAGAATTTTTTCTTTTCAATATATGCCACGATTTGCTTCTTGATTAATTTCTCGTACAACCGAAATATCCTCTGTTCTTTCAGCTTTGCGTACCATTCCTTAAAGAAATGGGTGTCTGCATGAGCTGCTTCACGACACATGAAGCAGGTAAAATGGTGCGTATCACCACTCACATGGCTATTAGCTAATGCCTCGGTTATCAGATCACTGATGCTATCGATACGGTAGGTGTCTAATAGCTTTTGTGCATTGGGATCCTCTGCACGAAGCAAGTTGGTGGTATAGAGACTGATGTTGCTAGTTCGTTGACTGAGTTCAGCGATACTATCATCGACAGTATATTGAAAATCACTAATTGAATTAGCTTCATTATTAGTAGTGATATCAACACCTAATGGTGATAAAAATGCCCCACAAGCATTATGTATTACAACGTTGCAAGATCTGCAACGAGTGAATTCACTAGTTACCGGAGTATTACAAACTATGCACAGCAATGTATGATCCCATTGTTCGTCATACACTGGATAAGTATCATAACTCACTGGTTTTCTCAAATTTTCTAGTGTTCGACGGCAAGAAAAGGATTTATTTGACATTTTAGCGCGGATGAACTTAGCCAATTTATTACGAATCAACGACGCCGCCTGCATCATCTCCCAACTTTCATTCGATTTATTTTCTGCTTTTGCTGCTTTTGCTTTATGAGATTCTATTTTGTCTATATACACCTTGGACCATTTCGGTCGATGTTTCTTCAGAGAGCCTAGCATTTGATAGAACTCATTCACGTGATCGTGATATGGGACGCTTCCTTCTCTTTCTTGGGTGAAAATTTCAGCGATTTTTTTTTTCGGAAACGGTACGGTACCGGTAAATCCCTGCTCCTTTTACTACTTTGCCACAGTGCTGCGTAGCTGTTTCAAGTTTGCTTAAATATGGATTGAGACGATTTATCGCACAAAGTTATAAATTATACATAAGAAACAAAATATAGTTATATTGGGTCGTAACACGACTACTTAAATTAGTCGTTAAACTCATAGTCGCTTCCACGCGTGCTGGAGCACATCCGAAACCACTCACTAAGCTGCATCTGGTGATCTCCATCAATATCGAACTCATTAATTTGTTCAACAAAATCTGCTTCATTTAAATGTTCACCTAATTTTACAAAAACTCTTTTTAATTCCAGTGGATCCAAGTATCCGTTATCATCCTTATCAAACACCCGATATGCTTCTGTCATCTCATTTATACACCAGTCAGGTGATTCCATTAAATTTCCAACAATAATTAAAAAATCTTCAATGCCTAAAGAATCAGTATTTGCCTTGGTAGCAGTTGAATCACCACCGCTATTCAGAGCGTGCAGTAAGCTATCATTCCCTATAGACATCCCATATGCTTTTAGTAATAAGGTAAGTTGATCTTCGTTTATTGTCGCTTCTGTTGTACATAATTTTTTAAATGAACTCTCTAATTCATCATATATCTCCGGTGTAAACCTTTCTCGAATGTGACTTGGCGCCAGGTACTTCCTTTCAACAGCAATCTTCTTGGGCATGATTTACGTAATACGTATTATTGCTTCAAATTTCAGATAACCGAATCGGATTTAAAAGAACGCTCACTCAACAATGAAGTTCACTCTAGTTCTCTGTATAGAATAGCCAGCTGCTTGCCGTTTTTTGGTACCGGTGTTTGACTTTAAAAAGGTCTGTCGCTAAATGAGGATGTAATCAATAGATGCACGATGGCAACCGAGACCTACTTATTCGGCCACGTGAATAGTTGCTTAGTTCCACCTGGTACTATCTTGGTAATCCGACCAAGATATTGCCGGTACTAAATTTAAAATTCGGTAAAACTTTAACTACATCAGTAGTATATCTACTTGCGAGTGAACCATGGCGTCACTGGTGCTATCGGTAGATGGAACTGCTGTTGTACAGGTTGAATCTAAGAGTGACTACATGTTCTCTTCATTACTTCATTATTTCTACCAACGCAAGTATCTTCGCATGATCTACAAGCGTTCAGAACTGAGATGTGATGTAAAAACGTGTGGTATATTCCTTCATCGAATGGTTAAATATTGCAAGAGGAGGAATGCTATGAGAATTAAGTATACAATATTTCGTCGGAAACATCCCGTACCGCGATGTTCCCACGCTAAGAATATATTCCTCGCTTGGTATAAGTGCATAAAATCGTGTAAAATGTATCGCATGATGAAGCAAATCGTTAGATTCGAACACAATAACATCATTAAAAGGTATTTTTCTTTATTCCTTGGTGATATAATATTCACTCATAATTTTACTTTCGCAGAAAATATTTCGAGAAAATAGAGTTCATAGCATTCCATAATACCTTCATCAGAAGAGTACTATGCAAACGAGTTTTGAAAAAGTTATTGTCACTAGTTAGAAATAGCCGAGTAAGGTGGAAAAATTATATACATAAGAAAAAGAGTAATAAACACGAGAGTGTGGACTCACTCCTTACTATCCGCAAAGATGCGCTATTCTCCTCCAGGTCCAGGCATGCGTTCTATCGCATTTGTCTCATGAACCACACATTCAACACCCTAAAGACCAAAGTGATCGTCTATAGGAATAAATTCATAAATATTCGTGAGCGGAATACTGCGCTGGTAGCTTACGTGGTTAAACTAAAGAGCGCCCATAAGCATCACGTCAGCATCTTGTACATGAGAAAATGGGTACTTGCGGTAAAGATACGACTAGCAAAGTACCGCAAGATACTGCTGCGACACCGCGCATGGAGCCTGTTTAAGGCGTGGGAGAAGCTATACAACAGCAGAGTTCTCGCCAGATTTGTCACGAATAACGCAGTAGAAACGGCTCGTAGCGACGAGTCCAAGCGACACGTTATCGTCGATGATAAAGTAATTGTAAATTCGTATCTCCAGCGCTGCTCGGTGCATATATAGCCATAGCTGTGTCTCTATTGTATATTTATTTATTTTGTTTTTTCCCCAAGTACTTCATTAACGTTGTAACGAAATAGATACCAAACGACTCCCTCGCGTCGTCCATATCTTCTTTAGCCAGCGCTCTAGTATTTCCAGGAGCAAACACCTCGGAACTCCAGCGTGTAACTGATTCATAACCTCGCACTATTTGTAGTAATGTTTGCATCGTGTTCTTCTTTGTTGCGACTACACAGGCGGCAACTGGAAGTCCTTCACGATCGACAAAATCGCTGTACTCCAGCATGCCATATCCGTCATCTTCATCGGCTATCACACCGCAAGGAAAGACTGCTAAATCCGTCGCAAGATCCAATAAACTTGTAACTTCGGTCAATTCTTTGCTTTTACCGAGTACCTCTTTCTCATCTAACTGCCCTGTGCTCGACGCAGGTCCAAGTATATAGTCATAGTCAGCGGGATTCATAGTAGTCATGTCTTTTGGTCTAAGAAAAGTCACATTGAAGCCTTGGGACTTTAATATCTCGCCTACCACTTGAATAGACACCGTTACTGGATTCTCGCAAGGTTTTTTACTATTGAAAATGCTGCAAGTTGAAACAACAGCAATTTTACAAGATTCTTTCGACTTAGTAGAAGAAATTTCCTTCGAGTTCACTATTTTGTGAATTAAATCAACATCATTGACAGAGTTACCTAGGATAACATCAAGATTTCCATCATCTTGTACGCATTGCAAAACAGTATTACCAACCCAAGAATTAGACATCACTACATCATTAATCTCTACAGGGTTTGGGGAGATTTGGATAAATCCGTGATTCATTAACCCTTTCGCAATTGCATTACTGATTACATTGTATTTACTCTTCACCAATTTATATTTATTGTCTCTCGCATTATTTATTGACAGACTATTATCCTCGTCATTAGTTCTGTTGTCACTGAATACCGATGCACCTGAGTTTTCCAGCTTCTTTATCGCTGCGGAATCGTATAGTGGTGACGATTCGGCAGTGAGGACTAGCAGGGAAGTTGCTCCATGTAACTTGCTACTTGTACTAGGTTTTCGTAGTTGAAATCCATTTACTACTTGATTTTTTAAAGTATTTTGTACTCCAACACTTTCTGCACCACGTCCAATGACGCTTAACATGAACAAACACAAGATCAATGCACTCATCTTCTACTCCAATCCTTCAGTTAAAGAAGGAGTATTTATGGTACCGGTAGATACTTAGAAGTTAAATTCCGATGAAAGTGTATTTTTACGCCGGAGTATTTTTTCAAACTTTCAATTTTATGCAGAAATGGCAGAGAAATTGCATTATGAGATTTAATTCATGTAAAATTTGGAATGATTTAATAATCAAATTTTGTATTAATAAAAATAGATATTAAACACTTTCCATAACTTAATTATTATTATTTAAGTGACGATTATATCTGATTTCCATCTATACTAAAGTCAGGGTTGATTTCCGGAACTTCGAAAAG
>JACCDO010351782.1_pt1 | contig 19967 bp, 14 predicted proteins | sample 7446101 | NCBI WGS metagenome assembly JACCDO01 (sample SAMN15323440, study PRJNA562643) | freshwater metagenome | isolation source: river surface water | place: USA:Blue River Watershed | collected 2017-08-16
CCACTAGATGAATTTGACCAATTCATACCATCAGTACTATATTTAATTGTTGCATTCTCTGAATCATATCCAACTGCGACCCATAAACGCCCATTCCATGAAATGCCCTGCCCATAATCAATAAAACCACCACTAGATGAATTTGACCAATTAATTCCATCAGTACTGTATTTAATTGATGAACTTCCTGCATCACCACCAACAGCAACCCATATATGACCATTCCATGCGACACTAGATCCTTCTGTTGTAAAGCCACCACTGGATGAATTTGACCAATTAATTCCATTAGAACTATATTTAATTGACCCATTTGTAGATCCATCATATCCAACAGCGACCCACATACGACCATTCCATGCGACACCATAACCATATGATGTAAACCCTCCACTAGATGAATTTGACCAATTCATACCATCATAACTGTATTTAATTGTAGTGTTTCCTGAACCAAACCCGATCGCAACCCACATACGACCATTCCATGAAATACCCTCTCCATATCCAACTGATACAAAACCGCCACTAGATGAATTTGACCAATTAATTCCATCAGTACTGTATTTGATTGTCTCATTCCCTGAACCAGATCCTGAACCAGAGCCAACCGTAACCCACATACGACCATTCCATGCAATACCAAGACCAGATGAATTAAATCCAGTTCCGGATGAATTTGACCAATTCATACCATCATAACTGTATTTAATTGTATTATTTCCTGACCCATAACCAACTGCTACCCACATACTACCATTCCATGCGATTCCACGTCCAGTTGATTCAAAGCCACCATTAGATGAATTTGACCAATTCATACCATCATAACTGTATTTAATTGTCTCGTTTCCTGATCCATAACCAACTGCGACCCACATTTGTTGCGTCGGCCGATTGATGAGTGTCGTCGGCCCATTCGCCGTCAAGAAATTCGTACTCAAACTGTTTGTATTGACCGTTGCGAAACCAACTTGTCCTGATGGTTGCGTAAGTGTGCCAGTCACAACCACATTGCTCATTTCAACAGTTTTATTAAAAAACGCACTTCCATTCACAGTTAATGTAGACGCCCCATACACTGTCAAATTATATGTGCTAATCGCATTCGCATATACGGTTCCATTAGTTCCAACAGTGAGCCCATTATTTATCACAATAGATGACGTAGTTGCGAGAATCTGATTTGTAGAATACAAGTAATTCGGCTGGCCCTGCGAGAAAATATTCATATTCTGCGTCGCAATATCTGGTACCAATTGTCTACTGTATGCGACGGCTGCGCCTCCGCCACCACTAAACATGGCCCCAGACGCATCTTGCCAGAAGATACCATCATAACTATATTTAACATTCGCTGTGGCATCGCTACCGACCGCAACCCATTTGGTACCATCCCATGATATACCATTTGCGCTTGTACTAAACACAGAACCAGACGCATTCAGCCAATTCATTCCGTCATAACTGTATTTAATATTCGCAGTAGAAGATATTGAGTCGTACCCAACCGCAACCCACATGATTCCATTCCATGCAATTCCTGCACCAAGAACTGAAAATCCACCACTAGACGAATCAAACCAATTATTTCCGTCATAACTGTATTTAATCGTGGCATTAGAAGATATTGAGTCATACCCAACCGCAACCCACATGATTCCATTCCACGCCACCTTATTTCCATAGTCTGAAAATGTAGGACCCGCCGCACTAATCCATGTCATCCCATCATAACTATATTTAATATTGGCACCTGAAGGGGGATTATCAAGACCAACGGCAACCCACATCTTGCCGTTCCACGCAATTCCTGCACCATATCCACTTAGTCCATTAAATTCTGGGGACGGTGTATTACTCCAGGTAATACCATCGTAACTGTATTTAATATTATAGCCAGATGGTGAATCTTCGCCAACCGCAATCCACATTTGCCCATTCCATGCGACATCATATCCCGTAGCATTAAATCCAATCCCCGCTGAATTTGTCCAGGTAATTCCATCATAACTGTATTTAATTGGTGAAATACCAATAAAGGAATTTATACCTCCAACAGCGACCCACATACTACCATTCCATGCGACTGCTGCACCAAATCCTGGTGAACCAAAATCACTCACAAATCCAGCCCCTAAGGAATTAGACCAGTTGATTCCATCATAACTATACGTGAGTGTATTATTTCCTACAGTATTTTGACCAACCGCAACCCACATTGGTCGCTTCGTCGGCCGATTCACAAGTGTCGTCGGTCCATTCGCTGTCAAGAAATTTGTTGATATAAAATTCGTCGTAAGACTGCTTATTGCCGCAGTCGCTGCCGAAATTCTATTTATATTAATATTATCAAACGATAAATTAGTTATTTGTAATATACCCACGGACAAGTAATTCGTATTGATAGAACTAATATCACTCTTCCTGATAGCCGCAATACCCGCAGATATAAAATTCGTATTAATAGAACTTATATCACTCCTCTTGATATCCACAACACCCGCGGACAAGTAATTCGTATTGATAGAACTTATATCAATCTTTCTGATATCCAGAATACCCGCGGACAAGTAATTCGTATTGATAGAACTAATATCACTCTTTCTGATAGCCGCAATACCCGCAGATATAAAATCCGTATTGATAGAACTAATATCACTCCTCTTGATATCCACAACACCCGCGGACAAGTAATTCGTATTGATAGAACTTATATCACTCTTTCTGATAGCCGCAATACCCGCAGATATAAAATCCGTATTTGTCGTACTAATATTGTCCACCTTCTCAAACGTCGTGCTAATAATCTGTACATTGACAAACAAACTACTCACATTTATTGATTGGGCAGTGATTGTATTGGCAACCAATGTACTTGTGCGAAAGCTTGTCTCAAGACCTTCAACCGTACTGAGAAGCGCAATCGCATAATTGGACTGCGCATTACGGAACGCAAATCCTCGTGGAAATCCTCCAATAAACCCGCCGCTCGCCGTATTTGTATTGGCCCAGTTAATTCCATCCAAACTGTAGTAAATTCCTTGCGCGGCCGGTGTCGCTGGATTGTAATATCCAACCCACCACTGTGAACCGTCCCAGAATGGCCGTGACAAACTTCCTGTCGCAAACGACGTGACAGCTGACCAAGTATCTCCATTGTTGAGACTATAGAACATCATCTGGCCTGTTGGAGACCCATTAGATCCTGTTACGAGCCACGTGGTTTGATTCGCGGCTACATATCCACCCGCAGTAGTACCACTCCTTAAATTTAATGTAGGAGATGCTGTTACATTCCACGTTTTACCATCTAAACTGACAATAATATTACCACCACTACTATTCGCTCCTGTAATTGCCATAAAACTGTTTCCATTGTACGCAACATCCCACATTCGTACATCAGACAATCCACCACCACTATTTACACTGTACCAATTAGAACCATTACTACTGAAAATTAAAGATTGTACTGCTGGGCCAAATTGTGTTCCTGCCGCAACCCATAGTCCTTTTCCATACGTAATTCCGCGTGCGTAGCCGCCACTAAATGGACTTGTAGGCGTATTCAATGAATTATTCCACGAAATGCCGTTTTGACTCCACATGATTGTTTCGCCACCACCTGCTGTTCCATTAGAGCCTACTGCGTGATAGAGGCCATTCGCATAACTTACACGGAGGCGCATCTGGGGAGTCGATAAATACGTAGTTCCATAATTCCAATTGCAGCCATCAATGGAATACTGAATATAGGATACATTAGACGCGGTTTCAAACGCATCGCCGCACGCAACTATATATGGATTCCCATAGACTGCGTCATATCCACCATTTGCAAATCCACTTGTATATCCTCCATCGGCATTCTTCCAAACATATGGCGCATTGCCTTCGCCATATACAATAGATCCAAGTGTTGAAGGTTCGGAATTTACATACTGATTGCTCGTGAGACCTGTAATAACATACAAGGCCGGTACAATAGGTGGAAGAACTACTGTAGATAAATACCCCGCTGTTCCAAGACCTGCGACAGTACTCGCCAGTTGTTGTCTAGTGACTTCTCCCAAAACACCATTGTTAATATATACCGAACCTGTAGATGTGAAGATTGTATTTGTTGCTTGAGTGCCAATATCTACCATTTTAAGAGTACTCGTTAGGAGATTACTTGTTGTAACTTGACTGACAAAGGCGGCGGCGGAACCTTCTGGGAATGCAAACGTATTCAGAATTGTATAGTTTCCTGAGCTCTGCGAGTTGAGTGTAATAAAGCCGAACGGTTGGTTTATATAGATTTGTGCGTTTCCTGTGGCAAACGTTGCGCCCGCAGTCGTACTCAGAACCACCGCGTGATTTGTGGAGGCGTAGCCATCATTGTCACGCACAGTAATCAAGCGGCCATTCGTGCTAATGTTTGGAAAATAGACGATATAATTGTCAGGTATTGTCTTCATCGGTGCGAGGATCACCGACGTACTTACGGTTACAGTCTGGGACATACTGTACCTAATCCTATCAAGGAGAGTGAAAAGGGTATAACCGGGTTAGAGCGCGCAGTAGGGCCTAAGATACTCTCTGAGAAACTACTAGAAGGGACACCAGAGGATGTCATATTTGAGTAGCAATCCGTATGTGTTGAATCTAGTGCCGCTATTTGATGTTGCCAATCCGAACGGCGGCCTTGCTACAACAGAAGGGCTCGCAACATCGGTTGCGGGTCTCCAGAGCATGATTAATACAACTACATATACTGTTTCTGCGGATACTATTGAGCCGTATACTGGCGGGGCAACAGTCGCAATGACGGGACTGTTTAATGTAGTTGGAGGATTGACTGTCAATGGATTTCCAATTGGCGCGGATGAGACTGGTAGCAACTTTTTTACAGGAAATTCTTTATTTATTAGTACAGGGTCTACAGGCCTGGTCATGAGCAACACAACGAGCTCAAATACAAATGCGTTTCAGTTTATTACAAACGGAAATTCAGTTTTCACGATTGACGGCATCGGACGGGCGAAATACAAGGGCGATGGCGTTTCAAGCAATGTGAATCGGCTCTGGGTCAGCAGCAGCATTCTTCATGCGGATCGCGCTGCCGTTGGATTCAACGGGGCGTCCAACTTGAGCACATCATTTGACGTCTGGGGTGGCGATGCGTACTTCAACAGCAGCATTTATGTGAAATACAATGTCAATTGTCAGAATGTCTATCAAGTTTCTGACAAGCGTTTCAAGACGAATGTGGAGCCGCTTGTTGGCGCCTTGAGCACCATTTGCCAGCTCAAGGGTGTCCATTATGAATTCGGCGCATTCAAGGAGCCGTCTATTGGATTCATCGCGCAGGAAGTGTACCCTGTCGTCCCAGAGGCTGTCAATACAAACAATCCTGCCATGTGGTCAGTGGATTACACAAAGATCATTCCTTTGCTCGTGGAGGCGGTCAAGGAGCTGGCTGCTAGGTTGCCGACTAGCCCTTGAGTGTGGACACTTCGTCTTGAAGCACCGTCACCCATGAAATAAGCGTGCTGATTGTATTGGCATGGTCATTTTTCTCTGTTTCCAAGGTTTGGATTGTTGTGGATTGTTGTTCTACAGTAGAAATAAGATGCTGTGTCGCACCATAATGCGCCATTTGTATTTGTGTCGCATTTAATGTAAGTAAATCAGTTAATCCAAATGAGGATATTTGTTGAACCGCTTTTGGAAAATAGGGTTGAACCTTCTGTGCAAGAAATCCAAGTTGAGATGTATCATGTATAGTATTTGTAGAATAAAATTCCTCAATATATTTATAGTGATAGAGTGGTATATTTTTGATTGTTGAATAACAAATTTCTAAATTCGCAAGTTGTATATTTGTTTTTATGCGTTCATCTGAATAACCTGTCCATTGTCCTGAACTCGGTTTTAATGGTGTGTCATCTGTTGTACGGACTTGACCATTGACATCTAATTTATAGGATGGAGTTGTTGTACCGATTCCAAATAAATCACTAACAAGTGTCATTTTAGCTTGGTCATTAATAGCAAAATAAAGTGGTTGTCCTGTGGCAGTATTTATAGCTGTTGAGCCACTGGGTGTTTGTAATAGACTGTATCCAGAAGTATTTTCAAAGTTACTATGAGAAAAACATATACTTCCTGCTATAGGAAATGACGTATTGCTTCCTATACTACCAGTACCCATGCGCGTGTTTCCATTTACAACCAGAGAGCTCATTTGGACAGTACTGTTGAAATATGAAAGACCCGTAACAGTAAACGTAGAAGGGCCAAATACAGTTAAATTATATGTGCTAATCGCATTGGCATATATGGTTCCTGCCGATAAGTAGTTTACAAATGTAGATGTAGTACTAATTGTATTCGCGACAGCGAGTGTGGAGAGGTTGAGCGTCGGTCCAATAATCGGTGCGCCGTTAAACAGCAATGTATTATTGGATACAAATAATGGATATGAATCACTAATAATTGTATTTGATGTTAAAAATGTAGTTCCACCGTCCGTTGAGCGTGCAATTACACGGCCTCCTGAGGCAACACCTCCAAGAAGCCATGTGCCCGTATTTGTATTATAGATAACTCCACGGCAGCCTGACGCAAACGGACTCGTCAAATTGGTCCACGTAGCTCCGTCTGTAGAAGATGCGAGCCCTCCTGCGCCATTTTCTCCCGTGATTATATATTTGGTGCCACTATACCCAGAAGAATATCCGTCCGTAAAGGTTGTAGATTGAAGATTCCAAGATAATATGTTGGCATTATATAAATCTACACCTGATTGACCAACTCCTATGATAATTTCAGGTACTCCAGGGTCTTGTACAATTGTTTTTATTGAATTTAAATTATTAGGAATACCAAATTCTTGATATGTTCCTATTCCAGCCGTGGTAGATATTAGAAATGTACTGTCTCCCGTAGTTATATTAGTTCCAAGATAGACAATATTAGAATTCAATACTTTAAGCAATACAAATAAATCACATGTGAATTCTTGTCCCTCATAAAAATTTAGACCGCTATCATCAGAATAATAAATAACTGATTTGCTAGTAGTAGCGTTATAATACGTTGAGAATATCCAATATATTACTAATGTATCTGTATTTTTATTTATTATGACTGATGAAATAATGTACGAAGTTGAATATACTACAGACCATGAATCTCCATTATTTGTTGATTTCATAAGAATACCAGAGGTTCCACTACCACCGCCCGCAAGAATCACTCCAGTTTCTGAATCAAATGTTACAGTTAATAATGGCAATGTCACACTACTTGCCGTATGTGTCCATGATAAACCATCATCATCTGAATGCGCAATAGAATTGTATCCAGGTAAAGGGTTGCCAACTGCGATAATTCTTCCAGTGTCCGTTATGGCAAATGCATTCACACTTGCAAAATTGGTTGATATACTATACAATGTAGTTGATTTATAGAAATTAACTACACTTGTTGAAATAGAATCTACTCTAATATTGTTTGAAAAGCTTGCCGAACCTGCTGGGCCTGTAGGCCCTGTTGCTCCGAAACCGGTTGCTCCTGTTGCTCCAGCTCCTGTTGGTCCAGAGGGGCCAGTCCGTCCAGTTGGCCCTGTTGTACCCGTAAAACCTGTTGCTCCTGTTGCTCCTGTAGGACCTATTGTTCCTGTTGGCCCTGTTACTCCTGTTGCTCCTGTTGCTCCTGTGGCACCTGTGGCTCCTATTGCTCCTGTTGATCCTGTTTGACCCGTTGGTCCTGTTGTACCTGTTGCTCCAGTTGAGCCTGTTAATCCTGTTGTACCCGTGGATCCAGTTACACCTGTGGCTCCTGTGGCTCCTGTTACACCTGTTGCTCCTGTGAAACCTGTTGGTCCTGTTGGTCCTGTTTCTCCTGTTACACCTGTTTCTCCTGTTACACCTGTTGCTCCTGTGAAACCTGTTGGTCCTGTTGGTCCTGTTGGTCCTGTTTCTCCTGTTTCTCCTGTTGGTCCTGTTGGCCCTGTTGCCCCTGTGGCACCCGTTGGCCCTGTTCCTCCTGACGCACCTGTTATGCCAGTTGCTCCAAACCCTGTTGGCCCTGTGAAACCCGTTGGCCCTGTTCCTCCTGACGCCCCTGTTACACCAGTTGCTCCAAACCCTGTTGGCCCTGTGAAACCCGTTGGTCCTGTTCCTCCTGGCGCCCCTGTTATACCCGTTACACCTGTTCCGCCTCCTCCCCCTGAAGCAGGCCCAGATGTAATCTCCTTCGTCACCGCATCATAATACAGTGCGATACGCGATCCAACTGCAGTTTGATCATCACGAATCGGCGATATAAAGAGCGCATTAGACCGTGCTGTGTTAAGAACAGATCCAGTAGCATTCAGAACAATTGTGTTTGTAGATTGATTTGAAAATCCTGCTTCATCTCCAATGGCAATCGCATTAGATCCTTGTGCCCAAAATCCTGCTAGATTTCCAATCGCAACCGCGTTTGTTGATTGATTTACGTATCCTGTTTGACGTCCAATCGCAATACTATTAGAATTTTGACTTGTGAATCCTGCTTGAAAACCAATCGCAATACTATTTTCCCCTTGTATCACACCACCTGCATCACTTCCAAATGACACATTATTTCCAATTGTTTGTATTCTCCCACTTGATACCAATAGAGGTCCCATCAAAAGTGTAGATCCCTGGTTTGTAAATGTATTCGATCCATATACTGTTATGGAGTTTGTGCTAATCACATTTGTATATATACTTCCTACCGAAATAAATCTCACATTAAGTGTATTTGTGGAGATGACATTCGTATTCAAACTACTTACAGAAATAGTCGCAGCAGAAATAAGTCTCGTGTTGACTGTACTTGCGGCAATGGTGTTTGTATTCAAACTACTCACATTTACAATCGCAGCAGAAATAATTCTTGTAAATGTTGATGTAGCGCCAAAAGTTCCGTTTACATCAAGCGAGTATTGTGGTGTTCCAATATTAATACCAACACGATCACTTATACCATCCACATACAGCGTATTATTTATAGCGACTGTAGATAAATATGTGGCGATCTGATTTGTAGATTGTATAAATACGGGTGTATTTTGCAAATAAAAGTCTAAGTTCGCTGTCGCAATGTCTGGTTGAAGTTGTGTACTGTATGCGATACCATATCCTCCTGAATTAAATCCAATACCAGAGGAATTTAACCAATTGATTCCATTATAACTATATTTTACTGTATTCACGAGCGTTGCATCTTCACCAACAGCGACCCACATACGCCCATTCCATGCTACACTCTGTCCAGATATTGTAAATCTACCGGTTGTAGCAGCACTTGTCCAATTGATTCCATCATAACTGTAAATTATTGAAGTACCTGAGCCAGAGCAAACCGCGACCCACATACGCCCATTCCATGCAACTCCAAAAACATTTATACCAGTTGTACCACTTCCATTAAACCATGTAATTCCATCATAACTGTATTTAATACGTGTACCTACTGAGACAGTACCACCAGCGACCCACATAATACCATTCCATGCTACACAATATCCTGTACCTGATGTAAATGCGTCACCAGATGAATCAACCCAGTTCATTCCATCATAACTGTATTTTATTGAAGCATTTGGGACACCACTAGCTGTTCCAACAGCGACCCACATACGGCCGTTCCATGCGACTCCCCAACCTGTTGTTGCAAACCCACCACTCGTTGAATCAATCCAGTTCAATCCATCGGTACTGTATTTAATTGTAGAATTTACTGTACCACTGCCAACTGCGACCCATATACGCCCATTCCATCCAATTCCACGTCCTGCTGTCGCAAACGCATTATTTAATGAATTATTCCAAGTCATCCCATCCGTACTAGATTTAATTGACGCATTTCCTGTATCATTAGCAACTGCGACCCACATACGGCCATTCCACGCAACACTACGTCCATTAAAAGCAAACCCACCACTTGTTGAATTATTCCATGTAATACCATCTGTACTATATTTAATTGTACCATTTCCTGTATCAAATCCAACAGCAACCCACATTTGTGTTGTCGGCCGATTGTACAGTGTCGTCAGCCCATTTGCTGTCATAGAATACGTACTTATTGAGTCCGCATAGAGAGACCCTGTTGAAACATTTAGCGCATTCTGTGAACTAATGTACGTAACTTGTTCGTATATTGTACTCACTGTTGCGACATTAATAAAAAGACTACTTACAGTCATCGTAGATGCCACAATGGTTGCTGAAACCAACGAGGAGAGTGCTAAAGATGACACCGGATTACCTCCACCCCCACTCTGCGCGATCCATTGCGTTGTACCATTCCCATCCGAAGCCAGCACATAATTACTATTTGGTACACCTGATGTAATAGATGACGGTGTAAAAAAACTATTCGCATAAATCTCCCGCAGACTCGGCGGGTAGATTGTCGGCATTCTATTACTTCTGTCTTAAAAACGGGTAGTCTTCTATCCGTTTTTAACGCGTCTTATTATTTCAAGAGAACAATTAATACACTGTTAATGTTGATACTGCGGGTACTAATGTAAATGTCAAGTTATTGTCACCGGGTATATAAATATCATATGCGGGACAATTAGGTGCCCCAATAAATGTAGTATTAAATATTGAGCTCCTTAAATAAATGTCCAAATAAAAACTGGATATATTTTGAATAAGCTGTGTCTCTGTACCAGCTGGCTGTGGCATATACATCATCTTTGAATGAATGTCCAAATACTGCTCATTTCCAACACGGGTCGTTACCACACGACCTTGATTCAGAAGGCCATATGAGCCCTGTGTAGAATTACTAAAGAGACCAATCGTACTTACCCATGTAAATCTGTCCGTCGGCGTACTTAAAAACAGTGAATATTGACTATCCACAAAGACATTGTATTGTTTTGAATTGATTAAGCGCGTCATTCCTTCACCCAACCATACACTTGGTGTTTGTATATTGACTGGATACGTCAAAAGCCCCGTTGAATAGGAACTTATAAAGTCATAGGGTTCAGGTACTGTACCCGCAACAGGATATTCATATGTATTTCCACCAGTTCGCCAACGAATATATGGAATTGTGGACATAAACGTCTTTCCAAGAGCAGATGTTGTACTTACAAGAGAATCTCGTACATAGTTTGTAATACTCACAGAAAATGTAGAGGTATCTGGAAACCCGTTGGCCCACGTATAGTCATAGAATGTATAATTTTTCATAAAACTGCTCGGTCCTACCGCAAACATCGTCAAGGTTGAAAAGGGTGTCGTATCATTGCTCAATGGGAGACTGCGATACCACGAGAATGTGTCAATATTATACGACCCGGAGGCCATTTCCTTCTATCCTACACTTTGGCAAGTATTAAGTGGGCAGTGGCAAGCCCGCGGGCACGAGGGTGCTAAAAGCCCCCACCAATAACAGGAGAGAATGACCCAAGGAGGCGGTCTATTACAACTTGTAGCACAGGGAAAACAAGACGTTTTTTTAACTGGCAATCCAAGTGTCACCTGGTTTAAATTTGTCTATCGCCGCTACACCAACTTTGCCATAGAGTCCCAGCGCATGTACTTTGATGGTACACCCAACTTTGGCCAGAAGATTTCTTGTCTCGTCCCGCGCAACGGTGACTTGCTCGGCCCCATATTCTTAAAACTCACACTGCCCCAACTCTACTTGGCCGATGGTGTCACAAAGGTCGGCTATGTCAATTCCCCTGGTCACGCACTCATCCAAGAAATCAGTGTCCAGGTCGGCGAGCAGGAAATTGACAAACAAACGGGCCAATGGATGGAAATCTGGTCAGCTTTGACTGTAGATGCCAGCCAACGCGCAGGCTTCCAAGAGATGATTGGGCAAAAACCTGGGTATCCATTAATTGACTATAAGAATAACGCCTACGATTTGAGTGGGGGCAACCAGACGGCGCCCAAGTGGGTCTTTAGTCGCGAGGCGGGCACGCTCAATGTAGATCTTAGTGGTGTTCGTATTGTTGACAGCAAAATTAGTCCTGGTCCGAATACAGGGGTTGGATACACCGCTGGAAATAACAACTATGTATATCCAAACCAATACGATGAGCCTATTATGGGTCCCATAACACTCTATATCCCTCTGCGCTTCTGGTTTAATAAGAATCCCGGATTGTACATGCCGCTCTTGGCGATGCAATACCATCCAGTCCGCATCAATGTCACACTTGCGCCCCAACAAAGCATGTTTTACACAAAACAACTCTATGTACCTGAAGGACCAAATCCTCCTGCGAATTGTAACGCAGGACTCTCTGTCCAGCCCGCGCAACTTGATATTCAGCTCTGGGGCGACTATGTCTTCTTGGACGTTCCTGAGCGCCGCCGCTTTGTCAGTGCGCCTCTTGAATATCTCATTGAGCAAGTCCAATACACGCCACCCATCGCAATCCCTAGAAACTCGCGCAATGCGACCTTATCGCTGAACTTTAATCATCCTATCAAAGAGTTTATTTGGGTCTTGCAGCGAAATGTCATGGTTAATCGTCACGAGTACTTCAACTGGAGCAGTCTCGGCTTCTATGAAATACAGATGAATCAAGTCAATACCCTTCCTCAACCACCCAATCGCACAGATTTGATGGTAGATGCCAAGATTCAACTGGACGGTCAAGACAGGTTTGACGCCCGAGACCCCAAGTACTTCCGCCTCGTCCAGCCCTATCAGCGCCACACAACAATTCCCTCCGATCGCTATATCTATGTCTACAGCATTGCCTTGCGTCCTGAAGACCAGCAGCCGAGTGGCACATTGAATGCGAGCCGCATTGACAATCTCGTCTTACAACTCGGAATGTCTGCGCAAGGTTCTAATTATAATACAAGTGCGTTGTTCGGTGATATGTCTGCTTATGTGTACGCAACCAATTATAATGTGTTCCGTGTCATTGATGGATATGCGGGTCTATTGTTCTCTGTTTAATTGAGCACGAACTTACAGGAGAGCCTTCATGGATGGCGCAGCTGTAGCAACAGAACAAACAAATCGTTTTGCGAGTATGTTCAAATACACGCAAAAGAGCTATTGGGGCGGCCCTTGGTACCCCTATTGGACACTTATTTTATTTACAATTGTTGGTGGACTCTTTGGTCTGGATCACTTCTGGCTCCGAAGTCCCACAACTGGTGTACTAAAAATACTCGTCAATATACTCGGCCTCGGCATTTGGTATATTTATGACATGATACAAATTATAGGCGATCAAGACAATGTAATGAACTATGGTCTCACGGCACCCATCGTCGGTCCTCTCGGTATCGGCGCTGGAATGTTTGTAGACAATCAGCCTACTCAACCAACCTCTAAATCACCTCTCCGATTCCTCGCATATTTAGCGCTCGTATGCTTGCCCTTTGGATTTGACTTTTTTATCGCGGGCGACATAAATGGCGGGTTTGCCCGCTTCATAACATCGCTTATTTTCTTCTTATGGCCGATTGGGTTCATCTGGGGGTCTATCAATATGTTCAAGGCATTCTTCATGCCAACCTCGGTCTTTGAAGAGGGTACGAGTCGCATGTTCCCAATGAGCTGGTTTATGGATCCTAAGGGGCCGAGTGTACTTGGACCAAAGGATGTTGTGGGAGGTGTCACTGAGGAAGGGGGGCTTGTCAAACAAATCCTAAACATTGTTCAGTCATTCTTTGGACCTGCCATTGGACCTGTCATTAAAACTGCGTTTCCTGCTGTGGGGGCTGCTTCTGCTGCTGTAGAAGCTGGGGCTCTGGCTGCGACTGCCGCTGCTGGAACTGTAAAAGCGGCGGCCAATACTGCTACAGCAGTTATAGATGCGGCAAAGGGGCCTGCAGTTACAACTGTTGGAATTGCTTCTGGGCTCGCACAGCAACTCCCAGCGGTTGCTGGAGCCGTTCCTGGAATCGCTGCGGCAGTCGGCTCCCAGCTCCAAGACCAAGCCATGGCTGAAATTACAAAATCAGCAACTGGTGCTGCCTCTGGCGCTCTTGCAGCAAATCCTGCGCTGACGACAGGGTTGGCAACAGCGAGTGCTCTTGGCGCTTTACCAAAAGCAATGTCAGGAGGTGGCTACAGCGGCAGCGGCGAAGACAGCTATGCTTCCACTGCGCTCTTTGTACTCTTGGTCGGCGTCCTTGCGGGCGGTGCCTATATGGGATTCAAACGCCTAAACGGAGCGCTTCCTTTTTTCAAGAGTAAGAAGAATGATCAAGGACAAGAACGGGATGATACCCCTCCCCAACCATCTGGACTTTGAGGCCATGTTGAAACCCCGTGGCAATCGCCCGAGTAACCAGGATCTCATGGAACCGCTTCCAACGTATCAACCGTGGGTCGTCGTATCCTTCTCCGCGAAATGGTGTGGACCTTGCCAGAAGCTTGATAAAAAGGGCCTCGTGGATGCGACTCCTGTCGCAAAATGGTACGCGGTTGATGTGGATGAAAATGATACCACCCTTGGCTACTGCGGCTTGAAGAGCATCCCTTCCTTTGTAGTCATTAAAGATGGCGTATTCAAGGACACCAAAAGTAGTGCAGGGTCTGTTGAAGAGGTTCTTGCGTGGCTCCAGGGGAATGGACTGCCTTGTGGAGTCTAAGTGATTTATTTATTCGCACAGCCAAAATGTTTATGTATATCCTCCATTAAGTGTTTTATATCATATAATACATTTAATATTTTTATGTTTATATCATCATTTGAGTTCGGACTAAAACAACTGTCATCGCGTATATCATGACCAGTTTCTTTTTTAATAGTTTCTATTTTTTTCTCTTGTTCTTCTTGTTGAGTTTGTTTTTCTATTTTTTGTTTATGCCGTCTAATAGAATCTTTAATATCAACTTCGGATAAACCAGTAAATTTCATAATCTGTTCAATAGGACGCTTATCATTATAATGATATTCAATCGCTAAATGTTTTAATCTAGCATGAATCCCTCCATATGTTCTTTTATGAAGAATCGCAATTTCATCAATAGGTATTTTCTTTTGTACTTCTTTTAAAAGTTGAATAATTTCTTCCTCACTCCATGGCTTTCCTATATTTGAGGGATATATTGTTAAATTATTCATAATCGTATTATTATAATTATATAATACATATTTAAGTATCAAATAAAATCGTATTTTATCATCCCGAAATATAGTATGTATATTAAAGTAAAAGAATATAGTATACCTATTAGAAATGGCCTCCACAATGGAGTACCGACCATCCTATGAAATCATAGTCGTTGGAGCTGGAATTTCTGGCTTATACGCTACACGAGAACTTTTACGACAACATCCTGGCCTTCGTATTGCGCTCGCCGAACGATACAAGGGTCTCGGTGGACGTACATATTCATATTCGCCAAAAGGCGCGGCATTTGAGGGAATCCACTGGGAAATGGGCGCGGGGCGCATCCACAAGGATCATAAACTTCTTATGGGTCTACTCAAAGAATACGATCTGACATGGGTACCTATTTCTGCGGATATGACATATCTTCGTCGCGGCGAAGAACCTGTTGCAAATCTCTTTGAGAGTATCTATGTCCCTGTATTTATTGCACCTCTTGCCAAACTGTCCCCAGGTGTCCTCGCAACTCATACAATCCAAGAACTCATGACACAAGTCCATGGGGCTGAAAAAACTGCTTATATCCTGTCACACTTTCCTTATCGTGCTGAGGTCAATACTCTGCGCGCAGATATTGCCTTGAAAGGGTTTCTTGGAGGTGGCGAAATGAGTAGTCATGAAGGATATGGTATTATAAAAGAGGGGTTCAGTGAACTTGTGGCATGTATGCGAGCTGAAATAGAGGCGCGAGGTGCGATTGTTCTTCCCAGACATCGTTTGATGAACTTGGAGGCGGGTCCTAACGAGACGACGTATCTGGAGTTTGAGTTTGGGCGTAAGGATAAGGGAGAGCCGCATGGTAAAATTACCTTGCGTGCTGAAAAAGCGGCTATTCTAGCACTTCACAAGGACGCTGTCGCCGAACTTCCAGCCTTCCGTGGCTGGAAAACATTACAGTATCTGAAAACTCAGCCACTTCTCCGTACCTACATGATTTTCAGCACATCTGCCAAATCGCCCGTCTGGTTTTCAGATTTGAAGCGTGTAGTTACAGCCGATAGACCTCGCTACATTCTTCCAATGAATACAGTGGATGGTACAATCATGATTAGTTATACTGACGGTGATAATACAGAACCCTATATGACAGTGCAGCGAGAGAAGGGTGACAAGGCGCTTTCTAACATGATTCTTGAGGATGTGCGCAAACTGTTTCCAGCACGGAAGATTCCAAATCCAGTTTTCTTCAAGAGTCATCCGTGGGAGACTGGATGTACCTACTGGCTTCCTGGTGGCTATTCGGCTGAATTTCAGTCAAAAGCTGCGATTCATCCATTTCCAGCCAAGATGCCGTCCGTCTGGCTCTGTGGCGAAAGTTGGTCTATGCGTCAATGCTGGGTGGAAGGTGCCTTGGAACAAACTGTAAACATGTTGGGAGCGCTGAAAATCTAGGTGGGCCTTTCTAGATGGCGCAAGAAGGTGAAGTCGCTGTATTTGGTGCGGTATTTGGCGCAGCAATTCTTGTAGTAGGCTGTATGTATGGATTTGGATGTTATTATAAGATGCGCATCTCAGAACCCAGGATGCCAGAGCCAACACCAAAACAAAATAATATAGAATCCATCTAGAAGGATTGAATGCAGTCTGATAGTCTACCATTTACATTGTATGACTCTATGGATTATGGAGCATCCATGAACAATCAACCTGGGCCTCCTGGATTTGCTCGCCGTGATGCCCCCATGGTCCAGACGCGCGCACCAGATATGCCCCAGATGATGCCCACAATGTACAATGATGCCACCCAACCATCACTTCATGCCCCTCCCGCACAAGGGGCCACTGGGGGCGGTGGCGGAACAGCTGTAAAACAGGGTCCGCAAGAGGACATTGAACTCGGCTTTGAAGTCCAGAACACTGCGAAAGACATTAGTAATTACAAGATTGTAAAGGATCTTGTATATATTATTTTGGCTGTCCTCTTTGTTGATGTTGTTGTAATCTTCTTGACACGCTTTCTACCCGAAGTCTTTGGTGCGAGCTTGAACCGCTGGTACGACCTCTTTGGCTTGAATGCCGTCATAGCTGATGTATTAATTATAGTGATTGGGTTCATCATTGCCCGCTATGTCTACACGGGCTATGTCAAGGAGAAGTTCGCCGATGGCAAGTGGTCCCCGCTCTGGTTTACAGGAACTGTCGTTGGAACACAGCTCATCCACGATCTGTTGTTCTATTACGGTGTCATTACACAAGTCCCTCGTGGCCAGAACATGATGATGGATGTCTTCAAGGACTATGCCGCCAGCGGTGGTGCCAAGATTTTATTTGGTGATGCCCTCATGATGATTGGCTCGGCTGGTTTGGCCATGGCCCTCAAGACACAGCCCGCGCACTTGGTCGCCTCCTTTGGCGCCTTGACGGCATATGCGTTACCGTATATCTTGTACACAAAAAATCAGTACTCGGCGCTTCGTTGAGCAGCCTCCGTCGCAAGCCAATCCGCCATCGCATTTCCTGAATAGGGAAACTCCTTGCGACCTGTATGGGCTTTTATATGCTGGAGTCTAACAAAATGCTGGGAGGCTTCATAAAATTCAATCATCGGCTTGAGCAAATCTAGATGCTCAAGCGGTTTTTTCGCATTCTGGGCTCGGCGCCACCCACGCGCCTTCCATTGCGGTCCCCATTCTGTAATACACTTGCGCCCATACTCTGAATCTGTCCAGACTGTAATTGGTACTGTAATATGGCGCTGCTGAATTTCCTGGAAGGCACGAGCCAATCCTCGGAGCTCCGCACGCTGATTTGTTTGCGGCTCTGCGGGCGGTACTGGCTCAGCTATCCCGAGAGGTTCTTGAAGGCCTGGAAAATTCCACAGAACAACTGAATAGGCGGCTTTTGCTGCTTTTTTTCCATTGGATGGGCACGCGCCGTCTGTAAAGATATGAAGCATTTGTTGGTTGGCTATCTATTGATTGTCTGGTAAGTTTAGATAGATAGATGGATACTCACGTGATTCTCAATATTTTTCACATTATGCTCGTAGCACCCTTTTTCATTTGGGTAGGTATTTCTCGTGACCGCTTGCCCGATGGCGTCTTTACAGCCTTGGTCGTTCTTGGAATTGTTCTTACATTGTATCACGGGTTCAAGGCATACAATCGCTTGGTCGCCAAGTCTTCCTATGTTTGGGTCAACTTGATTCACACACTCTGGGTCGGCCCACTCTTGTTTTACGTCGGTGTCAATAAAAAAGAGACACCACGATCTGCCTTTGAACTTGTCTTGCTCACTGGGTTTGCTGCGCTCGGCTATCATATGTACGAATTGGCGGCTCATTATGATTTTTTATAAGAACTTATAAAAAATGGATTAGTGCCTCTGGCACTAACGATTTTCTTTAAATTCTTGTGAGCCAATATAAAAACAATAGGTTTAATAATTACGCACGAACAGTCATCCAGTCATTATAAAGCGGATGTTGTTCAGTCGGCTTAATACATCCAGCAGAATGGTAATAGAATTGCGTCATGCTCTTGAATGACTGATTACACTCAGAGCATGAGGCAACACATCCTTCCACCGACGTCTTTGTCTTAATGGCATCTACAAGCGGCTTCAGATGGACTCGGACAAAGTGAATACGGCGATTGCTCTTACGAATATCCTCATAGCCACAGTTATTACAAGGGCACTTGAATGTATCCTTCTTCTCAAGTGTATCCGCATGGCGTGACTTTACGTGCATATCAAGGTAACTCTTCTGAAGGAATCGCATATCACAATGCTTACATACATGGGGAAGAGTGCCCTCATGCTTCTTCAGATGATAGTGCATCGTGGACTGAATGCGTGCTGTGTACTCACAATGAGGGCACGTGAACTCTCCATCGGCATTCTTGGTATAGACAAGGACCATTTTCGTAACTATCTGATACTTTAACGAGGTGCCGCGGCCGCGATCAATTTTTTCGTGAGCGGCTCTTGCCATATAAAGTCGCCTCGTGAAATAAGGGCAATAGAATGATCTCAGATCCCTCACGTATTCTTGTCCTAACACTTGCCATTGGTGCGGATTACCGCCGTGGTCTCGCGAAAGCCCTCCAATCAAAGCGCGAGTATTGCGAGAGACATGGGTATACCTATAAGGAAATCCATGAAGAGGGTTGGAATCGTGATCGGCCAATTGCGTGGTCCAAAGTGCCCATCTGGAAAGAGTACGCGGCGCAGACCGACAAGTGGGACTACATTTGGATTTCCGATGCCGACGTCTGGATTACAAATCCTGCGCTGCGCTTGGAGGACCATGTGATTCCTCTGCTCCCTGCCAACAAGGATTTGCTCTTGACGTACGACTCGTGCCAACACGTCAATTCTGGAAATATGATTCTGCGACCTGGTGCGTGGGCTGTCCAATTCTTTGAGAAGGTGTGGAATCGTGATGATAATATCTACCATTGCTGGTTTGAGAACTTGGCAATTATTAAAATTATGGCAGAATCTCCCGAGGATAATGCACATATTGAATGTACCATGGAAGCCTATCGGTTCAATGCGTATCTCCGCGGCTACAAGGGAACTCGCCTCTGGCAGCCTGGGGACTTTTTAGTTCATTTCGCTGGTGTTTATGATGCGAAATCTATGAGTGAATTAATTGAACGAATTGAGAAGGGGGAGGTTCCTAGACTGTCTATGTAACAAAAAATCTGCGCCCAGAACAGAAAGAAGAAATGGCTCGTACTCGTCGTGCTTCCCGCAAAGTTCGCCACACTCGCAAGGCCCACACCGCTGGTCACATGAAGGCCGTCGGCACCAAGGCCGAAGTTTTCCACGGAACCGCCAAGCACACTTCCGGTGGTCTCCACAAGAAGGACCTCG
>JACCDO010481539.1_pt1 | contig 19964 bp, 8 predicted proteins | sample 7446101 | NCBI WGS metagenome assembly JACCDO01 (sample SAMN15323440, study PRJNA562643) | freshwater metagenome | isolation source: river surface water | place: USA:Blue River Watershed | collected 2017-08-16
GCAAGTCTACAATGAGAATCATGGAGATAGTTTGGGGTACAAACACTGACAAAATCTGCTTTTTCTGATGCATTGTGTTTTCTTTTTTCCAAGAATCTTTCAAAACGTTCTACTTCAGTAAAAAATCTAGCATCAGGAAAATATCGATCTAAAATCCCTACATTATCATGGTTATCACAAGCAGCGATTAACTCTTGTCCAAGAGCATGCATTGCTTTCATGTGTCTAGGCGCCACAAAACCAGCGGCACCAATTAAAGCAAAACGATTTTTTTTAAGCATCTCAATATTCCTTTTTTACTGATGAAGATGAGTGATATAAAGCATTGATTTTTTTGCATTGCCTTAACATGGATTTTTTTAAATGAAAATCAAAAAGATAGTATCAAAGTTTTTTTCTTTTTGAGAGCTTTTTTTCTCTAGTCAATTCAATCAAAATCATATAAAAACATTGGCAATAAATGATTCTATTGAGTAAGGAAAAGGGAATGCTCCGATTACACTATTTTTTATGCATATCCATCGCATTATTTCTATTTACTGCTTGTCATCAAGAGAGAAATACATCGATTCGATTGATGAATGAAGGGATTAAAGCAAATAAATCTGGCAGAGATAGTGTAGCCATTGAAAAGCTAAGAGAATCCGCTGCTGCAGATCCTACAAATGGATGGGCTTCTTTTTACTTGGCTGGGATTTTGGATAAAAATGCAAGCAATCAACAAGGTTTTGATGAAGCTGTAAAAGCATACCAACAAGCGATTGAAGCGATTCCTAATGAGTTTATTTTCCACTACTATCTCGCTACTTGTTATGCCAAACAAGAAGAAAATCAACTTGTGATTGATACTCTGCTCAAAGCCATTCCATTAAAGACTAAAAGTAAAAACAATGTGACACTAGGCTCTGTCTACTATCGCCTAGGTCAAGCCTATGAACAACTCAGTCAATATGATAAAGCCCAAGAAGCTTGGCATCAAGCCATTAGCAATAGTCCTCAACAACTCGAACCCTACAGTGCTCTTGCTAAACTGTATATGAAATTTGAAGTGCCTTCTCATGCTGCCCAAGTGCTCAAAAATGCGATTGAAAATCACCCAGATAATGCGAGACATTATCGCGATTTGGGACAAATCTATCAAAGATTAAATCAATACCATCAAGCCATTGAGATCTTGGAAAAGGGATTTGAAAGAAATGAAACAGCGACAGATTTTCTCTTTCTCTTGGGAGAAGCATATTTAGCCAATAAAGATGATCGTAGGGCGGAATCTTATTTCCGTAGATTTATCTCCAAAGGTCATCCCAAAGAAGAGGCTTTAATGGTTCAAGTCGCACAAATCAGGATACAAGAAATTGTAAAATCAAGAGAAAAAAATCCTCTCTAATCCCCCTAATCACTTAAAACACATCACATAAAAAAACTGCTTTGAACTCAAAATGAGCTAGAAATTATAGGAGAATCAGATGCAAATACTAGAAAAAATCGCTGAACTTAGGGAACAAGCCAGTCAAAGTTCAATTCTAGCGATACAACAACAACTGCTCGCTAAAGCACTTCAATTAGCGATACAAGAAGATTTGCAGGATGAATGCTTGGACCTGTATTTTGAGGGAAGCGCACTCGATCCCAAAGATCCTTTGATTTGTTACCAAGCTTCAGTTGTGTTTAAAGCGAAGGGACAAAACGATTTATTTAAGGCTTTAGTTCAAAGATTAGAAGAAAACGCAGCCCAAGACGCAACTTATCAATGGCATATACTCTTTCTCAATGCAGCCCTAAATGCATCTGACAAAGTATGTGATCCCAAGTATAGAGAACTTGTGAAAAATGATAGTGCTGTCATCGATTGGCAAGCTTATCGTTGTATTGATCAAAATAAATGGCGTAATATCGTCCCCTTATTTGTAGAAAAAATCGGTGGAGATCAAAATCAAGCCAGAAATCAAGCCAATAAGGATATCGCATTTCTCGCAGAGAAACTTAATCTAGATGCAACCCAACAAGCTGATTTTTGGAAACAAGTATATCAAACCAATAAAGATGATATCGATGCACAAAAAGCCTTGATCCGTTTATATAAGGAACTCAACAAGGCTAAGGATTATGTTGATGTTTATCGTAAATATATCGATTCTAGCTTAGAAGAATATCAAACAGATGAAAAAATAGAAGGTTTAAAAGCCATTATTGCTGTCTATGAATCTGGGGAATTACAATCTGAAGCGATTTTAACAGAACTCTATTCTCAATTGCTCAAAATCGATCCAGAAAATCAAGATGTCAGCAATCAATTAATCGACAAGTATAGTAAACAAAGAAAATGGAAAGAAGTCATCGATATTATCGACCAAAATATGTCATATATCAATGATCTATCCGCCAAAATCCCATTGCTCTTAAAGTCCGCTGATATCTATCTCAACCAACTCAAGAAGAACAATGAAGCCAAAGATATTTACAGTGATATCTTGGAAATCGACCAATCCTCTGAATCTGCATTATTGGCACTGAGCGAGATTGCTGAAAAAGAAAGAAATTATGGCGATTGGGCTGGGTTTAAACAAAGATTAGCTGATCTCAAAACCACAGAACAAGATCGCATTGAAGCATACAAAGAAAATGCCATATATGCTGATAAAAAACTCAGAAACCCAGCGATTGCACAACAATTTTGGCAAGGTATCTTGGATTTGGGTTTGGAAGATGTACAAGCTTATGCAGCCTTACTTCCTGTTGCTGAACAAAATAAAGACTGGGATAAATATTGTGAATATGCCAAGAAATTCGCAGAACTCTCTACTGATGACAAAGAGAAGATCGATATTCTCAGCAAAAGCGCTTTGGTTCAACAAGATAAACTCAGCAATCATCAAGAAGCCAAAGCTTTATGGCTTGATGTTTTAAAACTAGATGCAGAAAATAAAAAAGCACAAGATGCCCTCAAGAAAGTCTTAATTGCTGATCGTGATTGGGATACATTAACAAATCTCATCAGCAGTCAAGGCAAATGGGATGAGTTAGTAAAACTCTTTGAATCCCAAATCAATCAATCAGGTGTGGATAGCGAAAAAGTAGAATTATCGATTCGTGTAGGGAAAATCTATATCGATCAACTCAAACAAGTAGATAAAGCCACAAAACTCCTAGAAAAAGCCAAAGAAATCGATGATCAAAACAAAGAAATCGCAGAACTCTTGGCCCCTATCTATGAAGCATCTCAACAAAGCGTTAAACTCGCTGTTGTGCTAGAAACCATTGAACAATACGAACAAGATGATCAAAAGAAGCTACAAAAACTCAGCCAACTTCTGGAGATCTACGAAAAGAACAAAGCACCACTCAAGTCTTTTGAAAAAGCCCAACAAATTCTCAATATCGATGGGAGCAATACATTTGCTTGGGACAGTGCCATTCGCTTAAACCAACAACTCAATCAATGGCAAGAACTTTCAGAGATTTTGGAACAAGCCTATCAATCAGCCCAAAACAATGCTACCGATGATCAACTCTGTGATTTCTCTCTTAAAATCGCACAAATCTATAGAGAACAATTACAACAAAATCTAGCAGCCATTGAGAAATATGAACTGTCTTTAAGCTTTGCACCAAGTAGATTAGATATCTTACAACTGCTAGAAAAAGCCTATCAAGATGAACAAGACTGGGATCAACTTTTGCGCAACTTGGATGCACAAAGAGAATGGATTTTTGCTCAAGAACAAGAAGCACAATCCATAGGTTTTAGCATTGAAGATATCTTGTTAAAAGAAGCTTTGGTTTTTGAAAATCAACTTCAAAGAAATAGAGAAGCCATCGATTGTTATGCGAGAATCCTTGAGAAAAATAGCAATGATCTCAATAGTTTAAATTCTTTACAAAGATTATATCAAAAAGAAGAAAACTACGAAGGTTTATACTCAACCATTCAACAAAAAATCGCTCTCTTACAAGATCAAGCAGATCAAAGAGCTCAAATTCTAGAACTCAATGTGATTTTAGCTGATCTAGAGATCAGTCAACTCGACAAGATCCCAGAAGCGATTTTAAAGCTCAAATCAGTGATTGCAGAAGATGAAAATCATCCCCAAGCCAGAGTGATCTTAGAGAACTTGCTCTCTGATCCTACCTATGCCATTGATGCAGCACAAATTTTGATGTCTTTGTATGAAAAAGAAGAGAGATTTGAAGAATTTGTTCAATGCTTAGAGATGACTTTTACTGAATCTTTGGATGAAGAACAAAGAATAGAATATCTCAAGAAAATCGCTTTTGTCCAAGAAGTAAAACTCAATCATCCTCAAATGGCTTTTGATGCTTATGCGAGATTACTTCAAGAACAACCTGAAAATAAAGATGTGGTTCAAAGCCTATTAAAATTTGTAGATGTTTTAGAACTATGGTCAGTATTTTGTGATCTTTTGGAGAGTTCTCTCTTAGAACTCACTTCTCATGATTTGCTTGAAGAGAGATTGCTCTTATTGGCTCAAAGCTATGAGTTACAACTCAATGATCCCATCAAATCCATAGATGCGTATCAAAGAATCATTTCTTCTACCCCTACTCATCTTCAAGCTTTGGTTGAATTACAAAGATTATATACCCAACAAAATGATGCAGCCCAATTGATCGAAATCCTCAAGCAAAGAGCAATGGTTGATGGTCAAGATAAAGCTGTATTGCTCACTCAAGCTGCAGAAATCTATCAATCTTCTTTGGGTGAAAGCAAACTCGCCATACAAATGTATCAACAAGTATTAGATGTGGTTGAACAAAAAGAAACCACATTACAAAGCTTGGCTGATTTGTATGAAGCTGAAGAACAATGGGAAGAACTCACTGAGATTTTAGAACAACTCAAGCAATCTCCTTTATATTCTGCTTCTGAGATTGAACTCAAACTTGGTTCGATTTATGAACAAAAATTATTAAACAATGAAAAAGCGCTTTCTTATTATTTCCATGTATTAGATGTGGAATTTGCAAAAGAAGAGAGTGCTTTATTGTCCAGTGCGATCAATGTTTTAGAAGCTATGCTTGCACATGATTCTCTTAAATTGAGTATTGCTCAAAAATTACAACCCATTTATGAGCATCATCAACAAGCCAGCCAACAATTAATGGTCTATGAAATCCAAGCCACCGAAAATACAGATATGCCTACAAGATTATTATTCTTGCACAAAATGGCTGATCTACTCGTTCAAATCGGTGATTTAGAACAAGCATTCCAAGCGCATATCAACGCATTTGTACAAAACCCCATTGATCCTATCTCTGTCAAAGCCCTCAATGAACTTGTAGATCAATTGATGTTACATGCTCAATTGATTGAAGCCTATGAACAAGTCATCGATCAAATCTCTATTCCAGTGATTGAACTCGAAAGAAGAATTTGTTTAGCAGAGCTTTATTTGCACCATCAACAAGCTGAACAAGCTGCTGATCAATATCAAAAAGCGCTCAAGATTGATCCTAGAAATGAAGCGATTATTCGTGCTTTGGAGAATATCTATCAATCTCAAGCACAATGGCATGATTTAATCGATATTCTCAATCACAAAGTATCTTATGTCAGCCAAATCAATGCTCAAAAAGAGATTTATTTTAAGATCAGCCAAATCTATTCAGATGGTTTAAATGACACTGAAGCTGCGCTTTCTATCTATGAAAAAATCGGCAAGCTTGATCCTACAGATGTCACTTCCATGACCTATCAAGAAAAAATCTTGATTGAACAAGGCAGATGGGCAGATGTGGTGGATGTGTTAAAACGCAAAGAGTTTATCACCAAAGAATTAGATGCCAAAAAAGAAATCTATTATCTCATTGGATCTATCTATGAAGATGAGAGATTAAGTGATATCGATCAAGCGATTGAAACCTATCAGAAAATATTGACTTGGGATGAAAATGATTGGGTTGCTTTAAGCCGTTTAGAACAAATCTATCAACACATCGAAAATTGGGATGGGCTCAAAGATATTTTTGAAAAACAACTCAGTATTGTTGAATCCCCAGAAGAAGCAGTAGGGATTAGATACCAACTCGCTCAACTCTATCGCCATCAATACAGTGATCCTACCAATGCATTTGCGCAATACCAAGAGATTCTTACTGTATTTGCCAATCACCAAGAAAGCCTTGCTGGTTTGGAAGAGATGATTGTTCAAGGTGATTTTACTGATGAACAAGATCAACAAAAAGCGATTGATTGCTTGACCAATGCCCTTCAAAACACGGGTAGTTATGAACCTTTGGTGACAGCACTCTCCAATATTCTCACCATCACAGAAGATCGCCATAAAAAAGCATTGATTTGGGTTCAAATTGCTCAAATCCGTCAAGAAGTGCTCTTTAACGATGCCGGTGCTTATGAAGCTTTGGTAGAAGCACTCAAAGAAGAAGCTGTGATGGAAAGCGCTTATGTGAGTTTGGAACAAATCGTAGAACAGCAATATCAAAATAGCCAAGATATCAATGAGTATGTGAATTTTGTTCGTTCACTCCAAGAAGTACAAGCTGTTGCACAAAGCGATGATGATCAAATGATTTGTGCTTTAAGACTTGCTAGACTCTATCAAAAACTCTCTGCATCTGAAGAGAGTATTGAGCAATATCTCATTGTTAAGAATATCAACCCAGTACATGAAGAAACACTACTTGCTCTAGAATCCCTCTATGAACAAACCAATCAATGGCAATCTTTGGCAGAAATTCTACAAGATCGTATTTCTCTTCTACTCGATAGTAACGACCTTGCAGATGATTCTTTGGATGATGCACAACTCATTGATGAATCTGTTCTGGATGTAGCTGAGGAAAGTGCAGTTGATCAAGATCATCAAGGTGATCAAGCTTCCAATGAAGAAAAAATCACTTTGCTTTCAAAACTAGCTGAAGTTTTTGAAAATGGTTTAAGTCAAATCTCAGATGCGATTGATACTTATGCCAAGATCATTGAAATCGAAGTGAAGAATGACAATGCATTGGCGCAACTCCGTAGATTATTTGATCTCTATCAAGATCAACAGAAGAATATCGCTGATTTGATCAGAGGGATTTATTTTGAGCAAAAAGATTGGCAATCTGTTTTACATATCGATCAAGCGCTTTGTGCGCAAGAGTTACAAGGTGAAGAGAAGAATATTGCGATGAAAGCAATCGCTCAACTCGCCCTTGAGAAACTTCAAGATAAGGTATTATCGTTGCAATGGTATGGTTTAGCATTAAAAGAATTACCAGAAGATGAAGAAAGCCGTATCAAAGCTTTGGCATTATCTACTGAATTAGAAGCCTATGCTGAACTGCTGAATATCTATGATGAAGCCAGAAAAGTCACCACTGATATTGAAAGAAGAATAGAACTCAGTCGCTATATGGCTGAACTCTATAGAGATCAATTGCAAAGAGCTGATTTGGCTGAACAAGAATTTAAATATATCTTGGATCTAGATTTTAGTGATTACTTGGCTCTATGTGCGCTTGATGATATGTATGTCGCCCAAAGTCGCCCAGAAGAATTAATCGAAGTTTTAATCCGTAAGATCAATATCAGCACTTCTCATGATGAATATGTATCTCAAGCCCAAGAATTAATGATTCGATTAGGTGCTTTGTATGAAGAATATGAACTAGAGCAAAAAGCCATTGAACAATACAATGATTTGCTCGGCATTGATTCTGAAAACACAGTTGCGCTCAAGAGATTAGAAGTTTTGTATGAAAAAACAGCTGATTATGATTCTCTCTATGAAAACTATCAAAGACAACTCGATATCGATCAAGGGGAAGCAAAGGTAAGCCTACAAAAGAAAATGGCGAATATCAGCGCAAATTACCTCAATAATATCGATGTTGCCATTGAATTATATGAAGCAGTATACCAAGCAGAACCTGAGAATTTGGAGATGATTCAAGCTTTGGGTAAGCTTTATGCTTCAGAAGGTGCTTGGAGAGAACTTGTTCAATTATATGAAAAAGAATTAGGTCTGGTCACAGGTCAAACCCAAAGAGAAATCGAAATCTATAGCGATTTAGGTATGATTTGGCATGATCACTTAGAGAACTTAGACAAAGCGTTAAATGCTTGGAATGAAGTTTTACAAAGAGATGGTAATGCCATTGATGCTCATTTTGCAAAGAAGAGAATCTATGAAGAAACCTATGAACAAGATGCACTTTTGACTCAAAACCTAACTTTGATTCAATTGCTTGATTCTCAAGATGAGAGAAAGATTGAGTTGTATCGACAAGTGGGTAAATTGTATTTTGATCAACAAAATACAGAAGAATCCATTCAAGCTTGGCAACATTTGATTGAGATCAGTCCTACAGATTTGGAAGCTTTGGAATATTTAGAACAAATCTATACTCAATCAGAAAACTGGACAGAACTCGCTCAAGTCTTATCTGCTAAGGTATCAGTGATTCCAGCAGAAGAGCAAATTGAGCTTTTGCAAAGATTGGGTGAGATCTATGAAGAGACTTTAAGTGAATTGCCTTTAGCCACCCAAATCTATCAAGGGATTTTGGAAAGAGATTTATTGAATCAAAATGCTTATGATCGTTTAGAAGAATTATTTACAAAACAATCATTGTATTCCGAACTCATCGATCTCTTGTTAAAGCGTTTGGAAATCACTGAAGATATAGATTTAAAGCAAGAGATTTATCAAAGAACAGCATTGGTATTTGAAGAAAAACTGGGATCAACAGAAAATGCATTACTCATCTTGATCAATGCATTTAATGAATTGCCCAATGATGAAAAATTTGGTGAACAATTCGATAAATTAGGTGCATCATCTCCAGATCAATGGGAGAATTTGATCGTTACTTACGAAAATGCCATCAATGCAATTGGTTTACAAGATCCTCAATCCATACCTCTACATTTAAGAGTGGCAAAGTGGTATGACAAGGTATTTAATAGACCCCAAGAAGCTGCACAACATTATGAAATCGTTCTCAGCATTGAATCCAAGAATCTAGATGCCCTCAAAGCGCTAGAAAATCTATTCGAGAGATATCAATCCTGGGATAGAATGGCGATTGCGCTTGAACAAATCGTAACAGCCAGTTTTGATCCAGAAGAAAGAAAAGAAGCTTGGCTCAAACTCGCAAAAACCAGAGAGAATTATCTCAAAAACACTGATTTAGCGATCAAAGCTTATCTAGAAGTGATCAATATTCAACCCGATCACCTAGATACACTCAAAGCTTTGGAATTGCTTTATAATGTATCCCAAAATTGGAGAGAACTCGTCAATATCTTGGAAAAAGAGAATCAAGTGATTGATGCAGTGGAGCCTAGAGTAGAGAACCTATTGAGAATTGCTGAGTTGAGAGAACTTAGACTCAATGACAGTACAGGGGCTGTACAAGCATATTATGATGCCATTGATGTAGATCCAATGTGTGCAGATGCAATGCTTGAACTTGAGAGAATCTATAGACAACAACAAAGATGGGATGAGATTAAGACCATCTATGAGATGTTGCTTACTTCTAGAACAAAGACTGAAGAACAGATTCAAACCTATCAAAAACTAGGGAAGTTACAACTAGAACAACTCAAAGATGAACATGCTGCGATTGCTTCTTATCGTAAAGTATTGAGCTTACAACCAAATTCTCAAGAATCGATGAGCATTTTGGATCAACTCTATCGCAAATATGAACAATGGGAAGATCTCAAGACCATTTATGATCGTTACTTAGAAGTGACCAGCAATATCAACGAACAAATCCCTATTCGTTTGGTTTTGGCACAACTCGCTCAAGCAGTAGATAATGACTATAACAAAGCCATTGAATATCTCATTCCAGTGGTAGAGAACCAAGATCATTTGGAAACCATTCAAGCTTTGGGTGCATTATACGCAAATACAGAACAATGGACAGCTTGTATTGAACAACTGACCAAAGAAATCAGCTTACTCAATGATAGAAACTCCAAGCTTGAGAGATATTATCATATTGCGATGATCTATAGTAAACATCTCGCCAATCAAGCCAAAGCCCAAGAATGGTTGATCAGTCTACTAGATTCAGATCCTACCAATTTGGCAGCACTTGTGGCACTCAAAGATGTCTATGAACAAATGGGTGATTGGTTGGATATGATCAAGATCCTTCAAAAGATCGAAGCCATTAGCATTGATTTCAAAGAGAAGAGTGCTTGTTTCTATCAAATCGGTACAATCTATAGCAATCGCTTATCAGATAACACAATGGGGATGGAATTCTATCAAAAAGCCATAGATTTTGACCCATCTAATACAGATGTTGCGCCTTATTTGATTGAGTTCTATATCAGAGAAGAGAAGTGGGTAAAAGCTGAACCTTTATTGGAGTTAATGATCAATAGAGATAATGGTGAAGATCCTAATCGACTCAAGAACCTTCATTATCAACTCGCTTTAGCTTCTCAAAAACTCAGAAAAGAACACAAAGCCTTAGAGAATTATCAACACGCTTATCGTTTGGATAGCACCCATTATCCTACCCTTCAAGGTTTAGCTGAACTCTATCTCAAGCAAGAGAATTGGGAAGCAAGCGCCAATACCCTTCAAAATATTATGATTCACTATGGAGAGAAATTATCTCCAGCTGAAAAAGTACAAGTATTCCTACAACAAGGGATTGCCAAGAAGAAACTTGGAGACCTTCGTAGAGCTGAAGATCTCTTTAAGAGAGCCATTGAGATCGACAGCAATCATGCTCAAGTACTCAATGAATTGATTGAAGTGTTAGAATCCAGAGAAAAATGGGAAGATGCGATTTATTATCGCAAACTCAGACTTGATCAACAAAGCTCACCTGAAGAGAGATTTGAAGAACTCTTTATTATGGCAGAAAAGTTTGAAGCCCAAGGTAAGATTACTGAAGCCATACAAACCTACCAAGATGCGCTACAAATCAATGAACATAGCAGAAGAATATTCTCTAAGTTATTGCCTTTATTTGAAAGCAGAGAAGATTGGGCAAGCACAGTAAATTTGATTGAGCACTTTGCACAACATGAAAATGATGTGGAAACCAAAGCTAAATTCTACTTCGCAATTGGTGCCATACAAAGAGACCAACTCAAAGATAATACAGCAGCAGTGAGATCTTTTGATAAAGCATTAGATGCTTATCCTCAATTGCTCAAAGCCTTCCAATCTATTGAAGAAATCTTGGCAAAAGAAAAGAACTTTGAAAGACAAGATCGTTACTTCAGAAAGATGTTAAAGCGTGCCAATGATCATCAAATGGGTGATGATATGATTTGGGAACTCGCCAAAGCGCTTGCTGAAATCAATCGTAGTCGTTTGAAGAGATATGATGAAGCGATTAAGGCTTATTTGATTGCATTAAATAAGAAACCCAATGATCTTAGCATACGTGAAAGCATTGCAGAACTCTATGAAACCACTCAAAAGTGGGATGATGCTGCCAAGGAATACAAAGAAATCATCAAGCAAGATTTGAGAAAGATTGATTCCTTCCATAGATTATTTGCTGTTTATGTGAATCAAAATAAATATGATGAAGCTTGGTGTGTGGCTCAAGCCATCAATGCATTATCTGCAGAACATTTGAGAGCAGAAGAAATCGATTTGTTCAATAAGCACTACCAAAAATCTTTGATTGAAATTCGCAAGAATATCGAAAAAGAACATTGGGGCCTTTTGATTCATGGTTCAAAGAGTCACTTGTTAGATCAACTTTTTGAGAGATTATATCCCTATAATGCCCCAGCAATGGAAAGGGATTATGCAGAGTTTGGTGTGAATAAGAAGAAGCATTTGATTCCAGAATCTGAGCCTATTCTTCTCAATAAAGTCACTGATTATATCAGCAAGTTATTAAAGTTTGAAAGACCACAATCATTCCTAGCACCTGCAGGTGTGAATGGTTTGAGAGTGATGAATCTTTCAAGACCTGCTGTATTGGTTGGGGGCGATATTTTGAAGGGCACAAATATTCAAGTATTAACCTTTAATCTCACCAAACAACTCTACTTGATGACCCCTCATGCTTTGATGTCAACCATTGATTTAGAGTATGATGCACGTAGAAATCGTTTATTGATGATTGTGTATTCTTTGATGAAATTGGCTAATCTCAACGTCCCAGCATTTGATACCAACCTATGCAATATCTACAACAAGCTCAATGATTTGGATAGAAATAGTGTAGGTACTTTGATCGGTGAAATGCAACGATTACAAGGGAAACACATCGATATCAGCCAATGGTTGCAAGGCCTAGATCACACAGGGAATCGTTTGGGTTTCTTGGTTTGCAATGATCTCAGTGCTTCAATGAATGCGATTAGAAATGAATTAACACCATTAAGCCGTTTATCTGTGTCTGAGAAGATACAATCTTTGATCTTGTTCTCAATTTCTGATGAATATTTTGCATTGAGAAAACATTTGGGTTTTGCGATTCGTTGATTGATCTATGAGATTAAGGATTCTCTTCCTTAATGGTTGTCCCATCAAAACTTGTCTCACATCTCAATTGATTACAAGCTTCCCCCCCCATAAAATCAGCGATATTAATCACACGCATACTGAGCACAGGATTCACACATTGTCCCATCTTAGCTTGGTCTACAAAATTAATAATATTCCCCCTTAAATCCCCTAGATCTGGGCAATTCTTAGCGATCATCAATCCATTATGCCCATCGATTTGTCTACCTTCACAACTCAACAACAAACAAGCAGCCACATGTCTTTCTGAATAAAAAGGAGAACCGGGTGTCATTTTTTGTTCATCGCTATAATCAACACAATATTGATTGAGCTTTTCATCTAATTTCTCAATCATATAATTGGTGCAAATATCGATATTATTCTCGGGTGGTGCCACAGCATCTAATTCAAATTCAGGGTTAATAAATCGATCTTCAAGTCGCACAAAAATATCATCCAGTCCACGATCTTGTATATCCGAATCGATATTGGTGATTTGACATGAAAATAGCATGGGCACAAACAAAGAAAACAAGATCTTTTTGGAATGATTGATCATCATAAAACCCTAATCTTTCTTACCTCCAAATAATCTCGCCAAAAACCCTTTTTTCTTCTTATCTGGCAAGGTATTTAGAGTATTTTGAGGTTGTAAAGCAACAAATTCATCTGTTGTCATTGATAGTTGAGATCTGATCGATTGGAATTCATCAGTGGTGATTTGATCGACAGTAGAGCCTTGTTCATCGTTAGGCATGAGTGTAGGCATATCAGCCATTGAATCTTCAAATGAACGTAAAGGCATATCTTCTTCTTCGATTTGATCAAAAGGTTGGCTTACTGCTGTGGATTCACCAGTGAGAATAATCTCTGTATTGATCATTGAAAAAGGCATATTTTCAATTGAATTTTGAACCACAATCTCTGGCTCATCATCAATGGATATCTCTTCGAGTTGGGCATCAAATGCATTAGGATCAAATTGGAATTCCCCAATAAAAGCTTCAAATTGTTGATCTTCTTGTACAATAGGGAATTCAATTTCAAAAGAGTCGTTGGCAGGTTCTTCCTCGGATTGAGGGAAGACACTGGGGATTTGTTGTTCTAATGCTTGGTATGCTTGATTTAAATCATCAAGAGAGAGTTGATCTGTGATTTTGACTTGATGAGGGGTAGGTACAATTTTGAGTGGCACAGGTCTGGTGTATACTGTTTTCTCTTGTAGATCAGCAGGAGGATTACTGACTGAATAGTCATCCATTGTTGATGAGATTTGAGAGAGATCAAAATAACGCCAATCCACTTCATCTAAGAAAGTCCAAGGTTTTTTTTGATTTACTGTATTGAATCTACCACCTAAGCCATAAACAGGGGCAATATCCTCATAACCTTTGTAAGGGGGGGGCAAGAGAGATGAGAGTTCATCAATAATATCTTCAGCCCATGGGTAATCGATTTTCTCTCTGATTTCGATCTCTTCACTGACAGATGCTTGTAGTTCATCAAAACCTTTTTCTTTGATTCTATTGATCTCTTCTTCAGACAATTCATTAAATGAAGAAGAATGAGATTCGATGGAAATATCGATTAAATCTTCATCTTCACTATCTAAAGGCACAGCAGCCATCTTGGTAGGAATACGAGATGGGCGGTGGATATAATCATCTAAAGCCAAAGTGGCTGTCTTGGGTTTTTGAAATACTTGATAATAGGTATGATCTAATGCATCTGTTGATGTTGTATTTGTAGATTGATTTTGATCTTGAGTTTGAACTGCGACAATAGGAGTTACTGATGATTGATGTGTGGGTTTTGTGGGTTTTGTGGGTTTAACTGATTTGATTTGAAGTTCTTGTTTTAAATCTGCATCCACTAGAGAGAATTCATAGCTTCGATCAAAACTATCCATATCATCTTCAAAATCCGCTTGCTTTCGCAATAAAATCGCTTCCATCCTCAATGCTTCCAATTGTTCGCTATATTTTTGGGTATGGCTTTGAATCGATGTATGAATAGAATGAGCCCCTTTTTTGTGATTTCCTTTGATTGCACCTAATTGATTTGCTTGACCGATTAAAACCACTAATCTTTGATCTAAGTCTTCAACTCTTACTCTTTGCACAATTACACCTCATTGCTTTTTGATAGCTTGAAAATAGCTTAAATTATGAAAATTGAAAAGCTTAAAATGATGAATCGATCCAATAAAAAGACAAATCAAGCAAATCAAAGTCCGATGTTAAAATGGAATGAGTCCCAATGAAAATGCAGCTTGTAGTGCTTGTTCAGATGCGCTTAAACCGATTCTCCCATCTCTGCCTTCTCCACTAAATTGATGGGAGAGAAGAGTGGCGTTGATTTGTAGTCCGAGCGTGATTAAGTTTTTGACCACATATTGCATATAAAACCTAAACCCACCACCAATGCTTTGATTTTGAGCCCCAAATTCTCTAATGCTCTTATCAAAACTCACAAAGGGAATAAAATAAGCATCTAATCCCAATTGTACCTTATTATTTGCAGCTGAAAGTTGTCCAAAGAGTTGAAGTTGCATATAGCGATAATGATGTCCACGATAATCCAAATTAGGACCAATCTCTATGCTTTGTTGAAAGCCATAGATGGCAATGCCTAAGAGATGAGTGACAGATGTTTTTTGAATGGGGTAAGCATAACTAAACCCATATCTCAGCGAAGATAAACTGCTATTTAATCTGCTAAATTCATCTGATCCAAAGAGTTTAGGGATGGGGATAATTTGAATGCTTTCAAACTGATATGCTTGATAATCTAGGTCTAAAGAGAGGGTTTTGAAACTATTTTTTATTTTCATCAAAGGGAGTAACTTGACTTGTAATTGGTAACCAGTAAACCATTGGGATTGGAAATCAATGCCAGATTTTTGTAACCTGCTTTTGGGACTGGTTTGATAGGATAGGGTTTGATTAAAGAATGAGATCCCCCCAGAAATCAACAGAAATCTAGATAATCGATAGTGTGTTTGATCGCTGGGACTCGGATCTTGTTCTTGATGAAATTGGTTTGGATGATCGATTTGATGTTGTTGCTGTTGTTGTTGATTGATATCATTGGGGGGATAAAATTCTTGTTGATTTTGTTTGGCAAGATGTAATTGTTGATTGATTTGCGTGATCATTTGCTCGATTTGTTCACAAGCTTGACTCCATAAATCTTGATTGAGCTTACCTACAAAAGAGAGATTTCGTTTTTGGGTCAATAATTTAAAACAATCAATGACTTGAGTATTTAAAAAAGCGGGTTGAGATTGGGTAGCCAGCTTCATCTCTGTATAGATCAGTAATTCCGCTTGTAGAGTTTCACAGAGTTCTTTCTGTCTTTTGGGATCATCGATATGTCCAGGGATTTCTTGGTTTACTTGATCTACCAAATGAATGGGAATGATCTCAAAGCCACCGAGTTGATTGAGTTGCTTGACCAGCGTCTTCATTTGGTTTTGTTGTTGTTTTTTATTAAAATGTGGTGTTTTAATCGGGAGTAGCGCTACTTTTGATGCGTATAGATTTAAAGGAATACAAAATAAGAACAAAGAGAGCGCCATGACACAGTATTTGGATATAAATGATATCCTTTCAAATCTTCCCATATTGATAGATCACCTATTCTCTGTGTATTCAATGCTTAAATCTTTGATCATCATTTGATGATTTGCTATTTTCTTAATACTTAAAAACCAAGGAGATATAAAGTGAAACATATCATTCAAAGCCTTTTCATCCTATTATTCATGAGTACAACGCTACAAGCAACCACTGTGATCAAGCTTTCCTTGGATCAAATGATACAAAAAGCAAGTGCGATTGTACATGCCTCTGTGATTGAAATCAAATCCCAAAAAAACAATGCTAAGATCGTTACTACCATTCAATTTCAAACCATTGAGCAGTTCAAAGGTGAAGATCTTGGGCAAACTTGGACTTTAACACAAGTCGGAGGGACGATTGCGCAATCCAGCAAAAACCAAATCACCCAAAAAGTACTAGGACAAGCTCATTTTGAAGAAAAAGAAGAAGTGTTAGTTTTCTTGGAAAAAACCCAAAACCAAGAATGGGTGGTCTTGGGCTTAAGCCAAGGGAAATATAAAATAGAAACCCAAACCCATTTAAGCAATACCACCATGTATCAAAGCAAACAAGCGTCTAGAGATACTTCAGAACTCGGTTGGTATCAATCCACTGAAACAGTGGCTTTGGATGGACAAATCACCAATATTGACAGTTTTGATTTACAAGTATTCAAAGAATATGTGCGATCCAGTTTTCAACCCAAAGCCATAGAAAAAATCGAAAAAATCGAAAAAATCAAAGTACAAACCAAGCAATTACAAATGGGGCATCACAAATGAGTCAAAGAATATTATTTTTTATTCTCTTGTTAAGCATTCCATATCAAAGTCATGCTTATCGTGGCATTGGCTCCATTTGGTCTTTGGGTGAAGGTCAAAGCATTCCTTTTGTGGTCAATCAAACTTTAAGTCAAGATGTGAGTGATGCAGATGCTTTACAAGCGATTATTGATGGTTTTAATGTATGGAATGAAGTGTCTTGTTCATATATGAAATGGCGTTATGATGGGAGAACAACAGCCAGTGGATGGGGTGATGATGATGGACTTAATGTTGTGACTTGGCGTGAGCAAGGTTGGGATGATTCTTCTGTGGCACTTGGTATTACTTCAACGATTTTTGATTTTAGTGGTTTGATCGATACAGATATCAAATACAATGGTCAAGATCATCGATGGGGTGTGCTGAGAAGTAGTGATTTTGGGAATCTCACAGATATCGGTTGTGTGACTGTACATGAATCTGGTCATGCTTTGGGTTTAGATCATTCCGATGTGCCTACTGCTACGATGTGGCCAAGTGCATTGTCGGGTGATATCTCTACACGAAGCTTAGATCAAGATGATATCAATGGGGTATGTGCTTTATATCCATCTGGTCAAGCCCCCCCAGTGGTAAACCCAGATCCCACAGAAAACCCAACACAAGGTACAGCCGGATTTGGTGAACCTTGTGGGATGTTGAATTGTGCAAATCCTTATTTCTGTATTTCAGATGGACAAAACCAATATTGTACAGAGAGTTGTGATCAATCCCAACAAGAGTGTCCAAGTGGTTATTATTGCGCCCAACTGTCTTCTGGGAGTGGTGCTTGTGCCCAAGGTGTAGCGCCAAGTACCCAAACTGCTGGTTTTGGGGAGCCTTGTGGAGATACTATTGCGTGTGAACAAGGTTTATTTTGTATTAGCGATGATATCAATGGTGCGTATTGTAGTGGACCTTGTGATCAAGATATGTGTGTAGAAGGGTATCGATGTGCAGAATTACAAGGTGGGGGCAATGTATGTGCAAAAGGAAATCAAGAGAATCTACCTGATTTTGGGCAACCTTGTTTAAGTGATGGTGCTTGTGATGATGGTTTATTCTGTCTTACAGATCAACTCTTTACTGATCCCCAAACTGGAGCAGTGGTGCCCTATTGTTCTCAAGCTTGTGGGATGGGTTGTCCTATGGGTTATCGTTGTGTAGATGTAGGAAATGAAGATGCTTGTCAAAAAATCCCTACCGTCCCAGATCAGTCATTGGGTGATCCTTGTTGGATTAACCCAGAGAATCCAACAGCCAAACCTGTATGTGTAGAAGGTTTGATTTGTACCCAATCAAAATTCGATAGTACAGAGAATAAATACATTGAGCCTGGGATTTGTACCAAAAATTGTAACCCAGATGATTGTTGTCCTATCGGTTGGGGATGTTTGGGCTTAACACCGCTGATTGCGCAATGTGTGGCAGGGAAAGAAGATGATATGATTTCAGCTTGTGCTACTGAAAAACAACCCCTTGAAATGAATGATCCTAATGAGGATGGGGGATCTGTGGCATTAAATCAAAAAAGCAAAGATGATGGTTGTCAAAGTATAGGGGGAAATGCATTGATTGGGCATTTATTGATGGTATTTGTGTGTGTATTATCGCTGAGAAGAAGAAATATTATTTAAGTCCAGCTTTCTTAGATTGGAAATATTCATCATATCTAAAAACGAAATCTTTCTCTTTTTGGCTCAAATGGCATCCCCTACATCCCATAGTAGGATCTGGTGCTGCTTTGCCATCTGGGAGATAAGCTGAATAAATCCAATCACCAGTTGCCATATTCTCAGGTGCTGTTTTTGCGCCATCTGGTACTTTGGCCATTAAAAACACTTTGAGGAGTTTATCTTTTTGAAGTTTACCGTTGGCATCGAGAATAGGTGTACCATCTGCGCTTTGTAGAACGCTATAATTCTCCATGACAAAACGAGTACCATGTGCAAAAGGTTGACCTTCTTGGGTTTTAGTCCCCACATCATTGATGTAAATCTCTCTGATTTGTCTAGGACTTGCATCAGGTCTTTGGATATGGCTGAGATATTTGGGCCAAGATTGATAATCTTTGGGTACAGTCAAATCCCCATCTTTGCTTTCATGGGGTCCATGATGATCTGGGCGAGAAAGAGCCAAATTACTGAGTGAAATCGCGATCAACAGGGTCGCAAGAGAGTATAATGCTTTTTTCATAATTCATCCTTAATGGAACGAGAATGCTATGGAGTAAGATAAAATAGCTACGATCTTAGTTGCTACATGATTCATCATTTAATGCTAATCTGTCAAATAATTGATCTTTGGCTTCAATGACTTCTTCACATTTGATTTTCCCATTGCCATCTAAATCTAAATTCACACTTCCCCCTTGTCCATCAATCCTAACTCTTTCAAAAATACTTCTTTCGGGTTGATCTCGGGTGGAATATTTGGTTTTACACAAAGGTGCAGAAGCATCTAGGATGGTTTGTTCGGATGTTGCTAGGATATCACCTTTGATTCGATCTTCTTCTACAAAAATCCCTTGGGCAAAGCTAATGTTTCTTTGAACCATATAGGCTTTACAAGCAGAACCAATCTCTAAAGTCACACCGATATTGCCATCCATATCTTTATCTTCGATTCTTGGGTCATCGCTTGAAATCACAAAAGGGTCACTCATGGGATGTTCAAAATTTGCGCCCCAAAGTTCTACAAGGGGCCCCGATTGATATTTGATGTGATCTAATTTACCAATCACTAAACCTTGTTCTGTATTGACAGGATAAACACTGGCTTGTAATGAAGGTGGAATCTTTGCTTGTATGCCAATAATAGGACTGAGTTCGATTTGACAAGCTTGCCATTTTTCACTCAGGACACCATGATCTTGTTGAGTGGTTTCCACAAGGTATAGTGTACGATTGAGTTGTTCTATACTTCTGCCTAGATCTACACAAGTAGATGTTTGGCTATAATGTAACCAAGTCCCAGTAATGGTGGGTAAATAGATTTTTTCCCCAGTCATGATTTGAATCATTTGTTCTTCTTGGATTTGCTGATTGGGGATTTGTTTTGAAGTATCTGGGGCTGGTGGGGCATCA
>JACCDO010045032.1_pt1 | contig 19963 bp, 23 predicted proteins | sample 7446101 | NCBI WGS metagenome assembly JACCDO01 (sample SAMN15323440, study PRJNA562643) | freshwater metagenome | isolation source: river surface water | place: USA:Blue River Watershed | collected 2017-08-16
GTTTAAGTGTAAATTTACTTTTCTTTTGATATTTCATATCATTTAATTTAGCACGTAATCTACCAATATTAGTATTACCACGTTTATCATAATATTCATTAAATTTTTCTTTTGCTTGTTCTAAAGTAATTTTACCAGTTCTATAACTTCTAGGCATTTATATAATAAATATATAAAAATTATTTAGTTTATCAACCATATTATTAAAACCATTTTGAATCATCATTTTCTGAAAAATCATATTCAGTTTGTTCATTATCGGTATATTGTGAATAATTTGCTCTATTAACTATACCAAGTAAATTATCTATTTTATTTATTTTAAATTTATTTAATTTTTTAAGTCTTCTAATATATAACATTGAAAATAGAATTAATACAAATAAAATACTTAGTAATATATTTAAATAATAACTATTTTCTTTATAAGATGAATACATTATTTCATTATCTAATTTACTAAAATCTATTAAATTAGGTCTCATGCTAAATATAAGAAAATAACTATAAATATAAAACATATAAAAATATAATATTTCAAATTTGAATTTAGAAATATGTTTTCTTTTAAAATTGGTTCTCTTGAATCATATTCTTTTACTATTACCGTATCTGAAAAAGAGACTCTTTTCATCTTAATTAATATAATTATAATTTTTATAATTATATTCTTTATTTTTATAATTATTAATATTTATTCCATATACCCTTTACACCAATATATTCTTGCTTGAGTATAAGTGCTATCTGTAAATTTTAATTTACCAACTAAATTATTCATATGATTATCATCTGCATATAAGTTATTTGTTTTACCTAATAAAAATGTTCTTTTTTCATTTTCAAATTCGATTTCAATAACAGGCAAATCTTCATCTTTATCATATGGATCAAATTCTATTTCGGTTATATCTTCTTTATCTAAGAATACTGGATTATATTGTAAATTTTGTTTTACTTTTAATTCTAATTCTTTAACCTTTATTATATGCTCAATATGATTTATATCATTTAAAAATGGATTTATAGTTTTATTATTTAAATTTAGTATATATAAAGGTTCAAATAATATTATATCTTCAATACTATAAATTAAGTTTATAAAGTATAATTTTGATGGTATATATTGATTTTCATAAATAAATGTATTTTTTAAATTTAATAATTTTAATTTTGAACTAAATATACATACTGATAAACTTAATTGAATATATAATTGTTCTACTAATTTTTCAATTATTTTTATAATTTGCTCATTATTTATTATTATATTTACATCATTTTTATATCTAAACTCAAATAAATCTATTACATTTTGTAAATTTAAACCAGTATCATCTGCTATATTTTTATAAATCTTTTTTAAATATTTTTCATCTATTCTCACGTTTATCATCTTCTCAATCATATCTATTAAATTCTTATAATCTAACCCCATACGTACAAAAATATTATTATTAAATGATAATCTATCAATATTAAAATCTTTTGAACCAGATGGTAATACATAATAATTATTTAAATCTATTTTTGTTATTAAATTTGTTCTTTTATAACTAAATTTTTTTAAAAATGAATTTTTTGTTATTATTCCATTTAAATAACTTTCTATTTTGCTTTGTATATGTTCTTTATATTCTCTACGTTGAAGATTATTTAACTTACTTAAGTAATTATAATCTAATTTTAGGTCATTTATTATACTATCGATATCTATATAATCAAATTCTGGCTCAATAAAATCCTCTATAATATTTTTTTGGAATGAATTTAATGTATCCATTATTTAAATATAAATAGTTTTTTTTTAAACTAAATTTGCTTTATACAATAATACTATTTCATAAATATAAAACATTATTATAGCTAAAACTATTATTAATATTGGAAACGCAAAAATACTCTTATTATTTCCTATACCAAAATTTTTCATATTTCCATCTGAATTAAACATAATATTCGGTTTTATCTTCCATATCAATACACATAATACTATATATAATAAAATTACAATATGTAATTCATTTCTTATTTCTAACATTTAATATAAAATAATATAAAAAAACTATTTCTTATATTTATATTAAGTAATATGTTGATACTTACTATTTTTATTATTATGCTTATTTATATTTATATTAAATCTAAAAAATATACAGATAAATTTGTTAATTATAAATCAATTACTGTTACACCCCAATCTATGTTATATAATTCAATTAATATTAATACATGGTATAAAGATTCATTATATTGGAATCTGGGCAATAATCTAAAATCTATTTATCCTATAGAATTTAATAATCAATCTTATAGTCCTCTTAACAATATTATTAAAGTTGAAGAAAATAAAAATCATTTATCATTAATTCAACAAGATTATTTATTAAATTATCTTTCTAATAAACCTAATTCGAATATTCGACTAATTACAACTATTGGTATTGAAGATATTACTCTTATTATACCTTCTAATAGTTCTATTTTATCATGGAAAGATTTAAAATTTAAAAAGATAGGTACTCTTAGTAAAGAATCCGGTTCTTATTTTATTCTCGATAAATTAAACTCTATTTTAGATTTAAATTCTAAAATTACTAATTTTGACAAATTTAATTCAGATACAATTATTGAATCACTTACTAATAAATCAATAGACGCATTTTTTATTATTATATCTAATCCTTCCCCTATTATTCGTAATATCTCTATTAATTATTCTATTCGTATTATTGGTACCTTTGGAATTAATAGTGATATTATTAAACATATACTTCCTTATTATAATAAATCATATATAGATACAACCGATTATAAACTTATATCTATTAATAGTATTGAAACTTATAAGACAAATATTTCTTTAATTTGTAATAAAGATTTTGATCCACTTGAATCATATATACTTATTAAATCAATCTTTACTAATTTTTCATATTTGATTAATAACGGTAATAAAGATTATAAATTACAATTATATGATTTTAATCCATCATATTTATATTCAAATTATGATAAAATAAAACTACATGAAGGTGTTATTCGTTTTCTAAATGATATTAATATTATAACAAATAATCCAAATACAGAATGTTTATATAAAGTTGGTATAGATAAATGCAATATTAAAAATGTTAATAATAATCGTCTATTAATCTAAACTATTTCTAAATTTTGAGATTTTAATACTTCATTATATTTTTTACGCTCTTCTTCATCATTTTTAAACTTATAATCTGGTGATTTAAATTTTACATTATTCATTTGTTCTTTACAACAATTAATTGTATTATTATTCATACAATTATAACAAATTGCCTTATCAGGTGATAAATAATTATGTGGTGAAATTCCAGTAATACCTAATGGTAATTCACAACTACCATTAACACACTTACCAAATGTATTTGGATAATTTTTATTTGCCATAAAATAAGGGCATTCCTTATCTGTTAAACATGGATAATCCCAAACACCTACGGAATTTAATTTTATTCCATCTCTATCATATAAAGTTTCACACTCTAACTTATTATTAGCATCTTTCCCAAAACATTTATAATCCTTCTTTTTATCTAATTCTCTTTTATCAAGTAATGCTTGTATTTTATCATAACTCATTAATATACCTCGTTTATTTGGTGTAGTATAATCATTTTTATTACCTCTATATTTATTAAAAACATTATTAGTATCTAAATTTAAATAAGATGATTCTTTTAAAAATCCATTATATTTATTTAAATTTTCATATATACTTGTTTCTAAATCATAACCAGATAAATTTAAATTATGTAAAGTAATATCTTTATCTTCTTCATCACTAATTACAAAATCAATTAAATAACAATATTCTCTATCTTTAAATTTTGTTAATAACTGACCTTCATAAATTTTATTATTTGAATTAACTGAGTTACCAACTCTTAAGATTGTATATTTCAACAATATTAATTTACAAGGTAATCCATCGTTACATATTTTAAATTTATCTATTGTAGCTTTTTCAAGATAATCTTTTAATTTATTGAATAATTTGTTTATTTTTTCTTTTAAGTTATCTTTGTTTAAAACATTATAATTAGGTTTTTCAAAATAATTATATTCAAAATTAGGTAATTCTTTATATTCAAATTTAGGTGATTTAACCGGAAATAAATCAATTAAATCCTCTAACTCATCTGATGTAAAAACGTATTCTAATTCATTTCTCTCAGTTATATCTGATAATTTAATCATCTTTATAGGTGTAAAAATATCTTTATTCGGATATTGATTTAAACCTCCCTCACCTAGATTAGCAAAATTTTCTATTTTATTATATTTACCTACATTACCAGAACTATATATAACAACCAGTGATAATAGAAATATTAAAAAATATAATAGTTTCATTATTATAATACATCGATTATTATAAAAAAATAAAATTTATAATAGAATTTGTTTAACTAGTCTAAATCTATACAAATTGGATTATTATAAGCTTTCCATAATGATTTTAATCTTTTTTCTAATAATAAATCAAACTTATCTATATTTATATCATAATCTAATAATTCAGATACAATTCTCGGTTTATTAATATCACAAAATTTTTCATAATCTGTTTTATGTATGACCTCATCTTTTTGTTTTTCAATCTTCTTTTTATAATTTATTAGTGTTTTTGAATTATTTCTAAAACCGTTTATTGGTAATCTAGGTGAATAAGTGGTTAGACCATCTTTATTAGTTACATAATAATAATCATATGGTAAATTACCACGTAAAATATTACATACTTCTTTATGATATTTTTTTAATTCATTTTGTGATTCAATTGAATCAATTCCATTATTTTTAGTAAAGAATAACATTAATTGATTACATTTATCATTTAGTAAATCAGAATAATGATTTAATTTTTGGTTAATCTTTTTCTTTGAAATCGTTTTAAGTATATCTTTGCGAGTATTAGCATCAGATATATAATAATTATACATCTGATTATAATTACAACTGAAACCATTTGGTATATCAATATTTTTATTAAAAAATTTATTCATTTTTATATATTAGCTTTTTATAACAATCAATTTAATATAATCAAAATTTTTATAAATATAATATTTTAACCATTTATAAAAATATTTTTAATATATAAATGAACTTATGTAAATATAAAGATATATTTGGAAAACCAAATGAAGGAGTACATAGTATTCGTTTTTTTAATATAGCGATAGTTGATTTAATAATGACTATAATTTTTAGTTATATATTTTATTATTTATTTGGTTTAGATGCATTTATTAATTATTTATATTTTGTAATAATAACTTTAATTATTGGAATAATTGTACATCGATTATTTTGTGTTAACACAACTATAAATAAAATAATATTTGGATATATTAAAAATGACATGGTGTAATTTTGAAAAATTATATAATTCTGAACCAGATAATTATCATTTACTATCGACTTGTTTATTTATTAAAGATAAATATCTTAAAACTACATATGGTAAAGTACGTGATGCATCTGAATATAGACAAAAACAATTTATGCAAGTTATAGAAACACATGCGAAATATTACGACGAAGGTTATTGGGATAAAAATACGAGATTACGTATTCATATAGATAAGAGTTTAGAAAAACATGAGAAATGGATGAATATACTAAATAAATATATGAACCATCCATTTTTTCAATGGGTTAAATATGATATTCCTAGTAAAAAAGACCCAGAATTTCAAGAATTACATATAGGATTAATAGGTACAATTATACGTTTTTATCCTATGTTTGTTAAAAATGATAAAATAAGTTGTATTAGTGTTGTTGATTTAGATAGTATGTATACAGAAAATTGGAAAAATGAAATGGATAAATTTAAAAAATCTAATTATGATTTTCATACTTTTAGTTCAATGTTTTTAATACCATTTTATAGTTTAATTATACCGGGTATTTCAGAAGATATTCCAAAAGGTTTTTGGATACCAGCTGGATTATTTAGTTCAAAAATAAAATTACCATTGTGGAAATGGAATAGATTACCTGAATTTATTGGTTCAAAACATATTATGCGTAAATTAAGATACTTTGATATGTTTAAATTAGCGATACTTGATAATAAAATAGATCAATTTATGGAAGATTTTGAGTATGGATTAGATGAAATTATTATTAATGACCTTATTAATTATTATTTAGATAAAAAGAAATATACTTTGATGATTACTAATGCGGCAAATAGACCACAAGTTGAATTTATTCGTGATAGAATTATAAAATATTTACGTTGGAATGATATGAAAACTAAACATATGATTTTATTATATAAACAATTAAATGTTAAAAATTTAGACCATTTAGAATATATTTTAAATAAACAGGATACAATTCTTAATTTAGTACGTATATTTAATAAAAAAAATATAATTGAATTCTTAAAAAATTTACAATTTGATAGAAGAATTATTTATATTTTAGAAAATTTTAATAATGATACTTTATCCAAGTTAATTCCTATGAATAAATTCTTTTATTAATAAAATTACTGTAATTTAAGTCTTATAGCTAAAACTTTATAATTTTGTTGTATTTCTTTTGGATAAATACTATCATAAATAATAACACCTTCATTAATTGTTTTTACTCCAGGTAATACATATTTTAAACGTTCTTTGGTAATCATTTCTCTAAATGTATTATATTCTTTTACACTAACGACTAATGTTTTAACTAAATCAGACTTGTTAGTATCTTTATTAGAATAAAAATGTATAAAATCACCCGGGTTAATATTCGTAAAGTCACCTTTATTAAGACGACCTTCTACGGTTTTTACACCATTTTTAATTAAATCAAACCAGTTTTGTTTTAAACTCTTTTCAAATATCATTTTATAATCTTATGATATTTTTAAATAATAAAAATTAAATCAAATTTATACTAAATATTAAAAATAAAATGAATTAGTAAAAGATTAATCAGTTTTATCATTTAATAATTCAACTTCTTCTGCAGCTTTTTCTACAACTTTTTTCGTTTTTGAAAAAAGACCACATATAGCTGATTTTATAGTATCTAAAAATGATGGTATTACATTTCCATTACTATCAATATAATCCTTTTTTATAAGAATTTTTTTATTTAATGTATATATCTCTCGTTTAAAATATGATTCAACTGGAGTTAATACAGTAAATATTTTATTATCATAATCAGCTATAGTTTTTATTTTAACTATAAAACCATTTATAAATTTATTATAATTAAAATTTGCTATAGTTTTTTTATCATCTCTAAATTTAATTTCAGAATTAATTGTACCATTGGAATTATACTCTATCGACTGAACTAAATTATTATTAATATCATAAATCTCTTTTCTTAATATTTTTTTATCAAATGAATAAGTTATATTTTCATTACCTATATATTCAGAATATAACATACCATCCGCATACCATATTTTACTTCCAGTAAATGGTTTATTATTTTTATAAATTTCTTCTTTATATAATAAACCATTATCATGCCATTCTGTGTATGGACCTTCTAATTTATTATTAACATAATTAGCTACTATTAATGGTTTGCCATTAAATTCATTCCAAGTTTGATATAATCCATCTAAATGACCCATATTATAATTACATGATAATATAAGCATTTGTTTATTATTTATAAGTTTATATTTTTTATATTCACCATGTAACATATTATTCAAATAATTAGATTGCTCTTCAATAAGGTTATTGTTGAAATATTTAATAAATTCACCATTTAAATTATTATCTTTATAATAAGATAATTCTTCAATGTCACCATTTATAAAGTATTGTATATGTTTTCCTTGTTTATATCCATTTTGGTCTATAGTATATTGAATATATACATTTCCATTTGAGAATAAATATTCTTTTTGATTCATTTTTTTTACAATTTAAAGAATAATCATTCATGAAATATCTCAAATTTTTATTTATTTAAAACATAAATTTACATAAATAATTTTTATAAAGGTGTAAATATTATTTTGATTATTAAATTTGATATTAAAATAATTATTTTTATATTAATTAAAAAATGAATTATGAAGTATTAGAACCATATAAGTTTCGTTTCTTTAATGAAACACATGAAACAATATTAAATGACATAAATTACAATTATAAATTATATATTAATAATCGTAATTTTCTATTAAAAAAAATAGATAATCTATTTTCTAAGTTTAATAAATCATATTCTCCATTTGTTAAAGTATTAGATATAAATAACTTAAAAACATTAAATACTTTATTAAATGCTATAAATTGTAATATTAGATTGGATTATGAATTCAATAAAAGAAGTATATCAATATCTTATAGAAAAAATATTGAATATATTACTGAAATGTCTATTGAAGTTATTGCTAATATAACAAACGAAACTATAAAAATAACTTATCAAATATTAAATGTATGTGATAGTTCAATAATGGATTATGATACTATAGAGTTAAAACCATCCGAATATATATTATTTAAACCACATACTTATATCAAATGTAATTCAAATGATGATTTATTAATATTTGATATATCACCTAAATATATTAAATATGGATTAATTACTGTACCTGAATATGACAAAGTTTTTATTCAGAAATAAAAATATTATCTATATTTTTTTTATTATAAATATAAAATTAATGAATTATTATTTATTATATATGTCTCATTACTATTATAATGAAAATGATAAATTAAAACATTTTGAAAGATGTGTAAATGATTATTTAAATGAAAGTGATATTAATGATCCAATTAAACAGGCTATTAATTTAAATGATATAACTACTCTAGAAAACTTATATATGAAAAGTCATAATGTATTTCAAGACCATATTATTTATGCTATTTATAAAAAAAAATTCAGAATAATGAGTTTTATATATAATTTAGTTGAAATAAAATATGCAAATCATGACTTTAAATCCGAAGCATTTCTTTTACAATGTATAACTCACGATTTCTTGGTTGGATTTAAGTTTTTACAATCAAAAGGTTATAAAATGACTGAAAAAAGTATAAATCTTATTTTAGAGTTGGTTAGATATGACTTTATTCAACATATTTTAAATAATATGGATTATAAAAGTTTTAATATTAATTTATTTAATGTCGCATATCTTGCAGATTTTAAAAACAATAATGGTTATAAATGTTTATCAATATTAAAAACATACAATATTCCAGCTGAATTAGAAATAATAATAAATAATAAGGATGTATCCGGTTTAAATTATATACGTAATGTATATGATAATAAACTGGATTATAGTATTGAATTATTTAAAAAAGATAACTATTCTCAGTTTTATAATACATCGGTTTTACAGTTTATATATAATACTGATATAAATAAAAAAATAGATTGGAATTATGATTTACTTTTATACTCTATTAAAAATAGTTATTATGATTTAACAGAATTTATATTAAAAAACTTTAAACAAATTAAAACAAAATTTAGATTTTATATAATTGATGATGCAATAAAAAAACGTTTTAGTCTAGAAATTATTAAATTATTAATAGATTCATTTGTTGATGAAACCAATAATAAATATTTTGATATTTCGTTAATATATTCTGCATTAAATCGATATAATTTTCAAATAGCAAATTATTTAATTGAAAGATTTAATATAAATACAAATGATATTATTATTGATAATTATTTATTACAAAAATATATAAATAATGATGATATTAATGCTATTAAATATATTTTAAGAAACTTTAATGCCGAATATAATATTTATGAATTAAAATTTAACATTTGTAGTATTGAGATTCCAATATACTTTTTAAGTAGATTTAAAGCACATGAATCACCTTTATTAAATACTTCTTCTGTAAACAATGATATTATTTCACGTATGTTAATTAGTTTAAAGAAGGTTATACATAAAATAGATTTAGATGAACCAGGTTTTAGACAGTTAATATACCAAGATTTTACTAATATGCATCCTAGATTAGCTAAAAAATGTAGAATTAAGTTAAATCATATTACATATCTACATAAACAGATATTTGAAGTATTTAAAGATAATATTCATTTACCATACGATATTATAAAGTATGAAATATGTCCATTCATCTAAAAATGATTATAAAAATAACTATATAAATTTAAACATAGTATAATAATTAGTATGTTATACGTTAATGATGTAGAGTTATAGAAAAATATTGATGATTATTAGAATGAAGACTTGATTAGATACAAAATAAAGATACTATAATTAGATATAATTTTTAAAAATTTGATAAAATTCAAATAGTCTAAAAAAATTAATATTAAAAATAAAAAACAATGTTATATGCTATTTATGGTTATAAAGTTCCAAATTATGTATTCTTTACATTTATAAATGATATATGTAAAAAATATAATTTATTAGATGCGAATGAAGCAGATACTGAAGATATCGAAGAACATAAATCATTCTTAAAGCTTAATTTAAGATATTGTATTAATAAAGTGTCAGAAGATGATATGAAGAATGAATCAAATGAATCTAATTCAGCATATTCTGGATATCGCGAAGCAATAGCGGAAGAATTATTAGATGCGATTGAAAAATTAGATATTATAAAAACATATTTGATAACTAAAAAGAATGAATTTATGAAAAAGGTTATAGAAACTAATATTGTAGAGTATGATGTAATGAAGCATATATTTATGAAATATTCAACTACAAATTATATTGAAACAATAAAATTCAAATCAGTCGATTTATTTATACATAATAAAGATAATCCAAATTATGAACTGGTGTATTAATAGAAGAATTTGAAAATATGCCTGATTTTATGTATTATAGTGATGAAGTAATAATGAATGCAAAAGATATAATAATCGAATTATTTAGTTATGAATTTAATGAGTATAAGTGTGGTTTAATTATAACAAATTATTAAAAATAATATTCATATTTTTTTAATAAAATTTATAAAAGCATAAAATAAAAATTTGATTAACTAAATTCCTTAAAAATCACTTGGTAACATGACTAATAATTTAGCTGAGTTGGAGGCGATGTCTCAACCAACAGTATCAGATAGTGGCTTAAATACTATCTCGACTAGTAATGAGTCGTTAAATGTCGTTATACCAGTTATTGATTCATCTGATGTTAATAACTTGGTACCTGAAAATCAGATAAATATTACAAATTTAGTAGAAACCAATAATATTCTATTAACAATATTAAAAAAATGCTTATTATATAAAAATAATGATAAATTAATAAGTTTATTTAATTTGATTATATGTATATATTTATTAATACATCAATATAATCCTGAATATAATTATATTGAAATATTAAAATACATTTTGTATATTAATTTAAGTTTCTATAAAGTAATTTTACTTAAATATTCAAAGAACGTTATAGGTAGCATTGCAAACTATAATACACATGATTATAAATATTTAAAATATATAAAATTAGTACAAATTATGATGTATGTAACTATAATTATACTAATGTCAATGATGAATATTCAAATAAATTTACTAATTTATCCTATATTAGGAATAGTAATCGATTTTATATACCATGGTGGATTATGCTATTATTTAGCATTTAAATGTACTAATTTAGAAATATTAAGTTTATATGGATGTATAAATATTATTGATTTAAAAATTGAAAATTATACTTTGTTAGAAGATAATGAATTTAATTTAGAAATCCATGACCATATTTGTGAAGAAAACTGTAATTCTTGTCCATGTGGTATATGTCACGAAAAGATAACAAAAGCTTCTAAATTAAAATGTGGCCACGAATTCTGTTATTTATGTATATTTAAAACTGTATCCTATAATAAAGCTAATAATAAAAAACTAGCATGTCCATATTGTCGTGCTGATATTATTTAATTTCTATAAAATTTGTAATTTTTTATTTTATTATTTTATTTAATTTTTATAAAATATTGTAAATAATTAATTTTATATCTTGTTAAATAAAAAATTAACAAAATATAACATTTTTGTAATAAGCGTTGATTTTATTAGATATTTGATAAAATTAGAATACACATAAATCAGATAAGTATTGCAAAATCAGTCGATTTAACGCCAACCATTTTTACGTAATTCAGTAAAACGAATAGTTTCATCTAATACAGAAGCATATGGAGAATCAAATACATTAGCTGTTAATATTTCATCATAACTTGCATAATCAACTCCTGATTTTCTAAGAGGATTTTTTTGTAAAGTATTACCATATGCTACCATACGAATATGTACTGTTTCACGGCCATCATTTTTCAAATTAAATTCAACTAATAATGAACCAGGTTGTAAAACTACGTTCCAAGATGCATCAGTATCTCTACGAGTAGTTAAACTCCATGTACCTTTAACATATGTACTACTTGCATCAACTGTACGTGGTGCAGTAGCTAAAGTTCTATCAGCACGTGTTGAAATACCATATTCATTTAATTTATATGGCATATATACTCCGTTATATGATAAATCAGTTTTTGCTTGATAATATTCGAGTTGATGATTATTGGAGATAATACTAAATACACCTTTAACTGCAGATGCATCAGTATAAGTACCTTTATCAATAAAATTAATAATACCAGATGCATCTTTAGAAATATCACCACCATTTAATATATGAAGAATAACAGAAACTTCTTTTTTAGTATAATCATCTTGAAATGTTGCACTAGGAAACTCTACTGAAAATAAAGCAGTTGGTGTTGCAATCATTCTAAAATAAATTTTAGATTGTGGTACCATAATATTTTGTGGATTACCTTCTTTAGTATAACCTGGAACATAACCATCTCTTTGTAAAATATTTCTTAACCATATTAATTGGTCACTACCTAAACAAGTATCACCGTTTTCTAAAACTCTTGGATAAGAAGAATCTTCACCACTAACCATAACTATATCTGAAATATTACCACTTGTATCTTTACGAATTTGACTATATGTACCTGTTCTAAATGTTCTATTATCTAAACCAATTAATTGAACATATTTATTTGGTTCTAATTCATAAGCTACTGTAAAATAATAACCTGGAAATTGTCCTGGATTAGCTGCTAATCTTTGATTTGATTGTATAATTTGTGGATGAGATTGAGAATTACCAAAAATGAAATTACTATGTAATGACCAAAATGTATTTTTAATAATAGAAGGTGTTAATGAATCAGGTATATTATTGACTTCATAACAATTATCGTCTGGAATATAAAAAAAGTTGTTACTACCTATTTTACTTCTTAATTGAGTGGATGTCTCATGGGTCATAAATTCGTTCATTATTCTTTGACGAGCTCTAATTAGATTATTAGATCCATCTGGATATAAAAAATTATAAAATTGAGGAGTTTTTTTAAAGGTTAATCTAGTATTTGAATTACTTAATACACCTCCATTTGATAAATAATAATTCCAAACACCTGATAAATCAACATAATCTACAACACGTAAAGAATTATCTGGTAAAGGAGTTGCTGGAATAGTTAAATCTTCAGTAACTAAATTATAACCAAAATCACCTAAATTCATCCATCTACCTGCATTTTCTCTTCTAGTTAATTCAAATGAACTCTGTACTAATTTATCTGATTGTTTAATATATGCTAAATTTGCAACATCATTTGGATTTCTATATTGACTTGATTGTAAAACACAACCATTAAATGTAAATAAATTCCATTTTATATTATCATTTGCTCTTTCTGTATAAACTCTTTGAATATTATTACTAATATCAAATATTGGTCTAATAATTAACCCAACGTTATTACTTATGTCTCTAACCGAATTTTGAATACGTGCAGCCATTATATACTCTATATAATATAGTATTGATATTTTTTTTATAATAATTGTGATTTTTTTATTTTTTCTTCGATTTGATGTTCTTTTGCTTTGATTAATGATTCAATTGAAACAATATAGTTTTCAGAAATTGTAATATCTTTTGATTTTGTAATCGATTTAAATAAATTATAAACCAAAGAAATATCAGATTCATCCCATAGGTCTTTGAATATATTTGTGTAGTGAACGAATAATTCAGTTGTTTCTTTATCATCTTTCATACCATCAAACGAATCAATATATATTGGTTTATCTATTAATTTTCGGTCAATAATTGAAATGTATAGGTCTAAGGTATAATTAACTGTGGAAGATCCGTTGTTATATGATTTTTTTATTAACTTCAATCCTTTCATCGCTAAATGATATATGGATTTCAGTTCATCATTTTTCTCTGGTGGATATAGGTCAATCGCCATCATTATAGGTCGAAGTAAATGATGGACTTCTTCACGATTGTTTCCATAAGCCATCCGTACAGTACCTTGTAAAAGATTGGGTGGTTGTATGAATAATTTATTATTATAAACAGCTAATTTAGTACCTTCTTCAGAAAAAGAACAAATTGCTAATTTAATAATTGTTGAGAATGGTTCTAATATTTGTTTAGTTGGCATTTTTTCATTAGACATTTTAGAAATAAAATCAAATGCACATTTGACTATCGATAAATTAAAACTTGCCATTTTATTAATTTAACTTGATATAATTTTAACATTTGATTTTACTTTTATAAAAATTTGATATTTATTTAAAAAATATACTTTTATTATATAAAAAAATGATTATTCCAGTTCGTTGTAGTTGCAATCGTGTTATCGCTAATAAATATAAAAAATATTTAGAACTTATCGCTTCTGAAGCAGGTAAAGAGAATATTATTAATGGTGACCCAAACATAGATTTATCTATAGAAAATGCATATCAAAAGGCATTCAAAGAACTAGGTGTTAATGACCGTTACTGTTGTAAACGTTTATTATTATCTCATATTAATTTAATTGAAAAAATATAATTCACTTTTTCATATTATTTTTTTATGTTTTTATATAATAAATATGGATGGTATGGAACCTAGTGTATCTGATAAAAATTTTATAATTCTTGGTATGGTTTTAATTATTCTTACATTATTCTATATTTATAGAAGAGAATTCAAAAAAAACTATTATCAAGTTAAATCAAAAGTTTTAGAAATTATCCCATTTCCTGGTTTTTATTTTAGAGGCGCTTAAACTTATTTAAAATATTACTTTATAATAAAAATAATATTATGAATAAAAACAATAATAAATATGATTTTCCTAATCTTAATGTGTACTTAAACGACGATGAAGTCGACGAATTAGATAGATTATCTGATATTGCCAATAAAACTAATAACTCTATTCGTGATAATAATGACCCAATGACTATGAATATTAAAACATTAATTCGAATTTGGGCAATTAAAAATTTGGAAATATTTACTGAATTAGTTTTATTTTTTTCAAGTGTACCAGAGAAATATTCAATCTATTTTCAAGATATTGACGATACAAAACAATGGTTTGTAGGTATTGCAAAGTTTATCAAAGACTTTTATTATATTTTAATCAAAGACCATCGTTCCATTTATTTTGGTATTACACTTATAATTTTATCATTTATGTTATATATAATAAATGTTACTGATTAAAATATCTTGTATTAAATTAAATGTTACAAGAAATTTTATTTTCTTTTGATAAACTAGATTATTTCTTATATTTTTTCTATTTTGTAGTCATATTTATTATTCTTAATAATTTCAAAATCATAAATACAAATAATATTATTGCATTAGTTTTTACAATATTTATTATGTATATGTTGATTAGAAAAAAGATATTTTATGACTATTCTAATTTAGAAGATATTAACAAAGACTTAATTGCTGTAAACATTGATAAATATAAATATTTGGCCCACGACATATCAATTGTAAATCAGATTGTTAAATTATCGAGTTTTGTTCAAATTAATAGAGTTAAATTTAATACTTTTGTAAAACATATTGATAATTTTTTTTATTTATATTCAATATCATTTAATAAAAATCAAAATCCAACTCCAATATATGATATCGCCAAAGAGGAATCTAAGAAGGCATTAAATAATTTAGTTTCTTTTTACATAGATATTCCGATATATCAAAACTTATATAGAGATAGAAATTTTTCAAGAAACAAGATTATCATAGATAAAACCAGTATAGATGAGTCATTAGATGTATTTAAAAACTTATTAAGTAAATATTTAAATGAGATGGAGGTAAATATAAATTCGGAATGGTTAAAGGGTGATATAAATATAAATTCAAAACCAATATATCCAGACCAACCTGACCCATCTGTATTAGGTGATAAAATGTATGATAACCATTTTGATATTTATTAATAAAATAATATTTTAATTATTTAAAAATAATTTATTATTATTTAGTAAATGGCTCGAAATTATAATTCTAATTCTTATTCTTGTTCTAATTCTAATTCTAATTCTAATTCTAATTCTAATTCTAATTCTTCTGATTATGTTTTATCCATTTTGTTTCATGCAGGTATTTTTGGTGGTATAATTAATACAATTAGATTATCATATAATTGTTATAACCAAGTATATAATTGGTATAATAAGAAAAATATTAAAGAAGAAGACCATCAAACTAAGTTAATTAAACTTATTGAAAATGCAACTGAACAATTACATAATAATACCCTATTAATAAATAAAATATTAGAATCTAAAATAAATAATGATAACAAAGTTGGTAATAATAATTAAAAAAGACTTTTTATAACAAACAAAGTAATTTATTAAATAATGAATTTTAATAAATTAATTTATATTTTTAATTGAATTTTTTAAGATGTTTTCAAAGAATTAGCTGTTATTAATTGATTTACTAAAGCTTGTAATGATTGTAATTGTTCTTGTAAATTATTAATTGTGGTTTGTTGTTGTTCAATTGTAGATTGTTGTTGTTTTAATTTATCATTTAATTCTTTTGTAGCACCTAATGCTAAAATACCTAATCTAGTTTTGTCAACTGTTAAAAAGTCGTCAACTTTATTACCATAAACAAAAACTTTTGGATATCTTAAATTATTATAATCATTTATATTTCCAGAAGTATCAATCCAATTTCCACTTTCATCTAATTTACATATTTGGTCAAATTCATTGATATTTTTAATATATATATCTTTACTTATACTTATACCAAATGCAAATTCGTCTTTTATATACATTACTTTTGTTTCAAATTGTTGCTGATTTTCAATAATTAATGATATTGTACTTGAGCAATCTAAATTACAAGATACATCCATAGTAATTAATAAATTAATATTATCCGAAATATCTGGCCAATAAGAGTTTGTAATTATATCAATTGATACAGGCATTTTAAATATATTTGGTATAACTTGGCTTGTTTTAGTAACAGCTTCTGGATAAAATTCTTTAATATCTTGTGCGATAACACCGTATGCAGTATGGTCACCTCTAGTTTTATCAATATAATTATAGTTTTTAATAGGTATCTTACAAGCTAAATCTAAACATCCAGATGCATCTTCTATATTTTCTTTAATACGTTTATCTGATGAAGCTAAATAACCTAAACTAGATAATACCCAATAATCAGATTTTATAGAAATATTTTGATTTCCAGCACCATATGTTGTAAAACCACCTCCTGTACCAAAATAATAACCAGCTGCTGAATTAAATACAACATATGATGATACTTGTAATGGAAAAGCCGGTGATGTAGTACCTATACCAACATACCCATTACCCCTAATTCTCATTCTTTCTACTGTTGGGTCTTGAACACCTGTTAAATCATCAGATGGTGATGTAAAAAATGCTAATTCACCATATTGAACACCTGAGCCATAATTTGCAGTATGACTTGAGTAATTAATATTTACTATTTTAGAACCTACTTTACCACTTGACATATTATCTCTAAAAGATGAAAAATTTATAGCGTGTCTAGATTGTTCAGTATAAGATGTATTTACATTACTACCTGCCCAAAATGTTGGACCAACTGTTAAAATTGTATTTTCACTAGGACCAATTTGACTTCTAGTAATTGGATTATCAGTACCAATACCAACATAACTACTTGCATTAATAACGACTGCTGGTGTATTACTTGCGACTAATAAACCTAATTTATCATTAAATACTTGAATAACAGCTCTGTTTGTTATTGTACCACCATTCGAAGGTTGATTTTGGAATATAATAGCGTTACGAGGTGTGGTTAATTGCCAAGCATCATTTCCTCCTTCATAACGACCAGTCATAACTAATTGAGTTCTACCATATTGAGATGCTGGATTATATAAACGTAACATTGTAGTACCATCAAACCCAGTATTACCCCAAATATCTAGACCATTAATAGTTCCACCCATTGATAACCCGTTAAATGGGTTTGTAGAACCAATACCGACTTTAAATGATGATGAATACAAACCAGTACCATATATACCACCGGTCATATCACCAATGACTAACCTATTTGTGGATGTTGCAGGTGGTTGAGCATTATAACCAATTATAATATTACTAGAACCGGACGTAATTGAACTGGCTGATTCTAAACCAATAGCAATATTATATGATGCATTTGCACCAGCTCCACCTCTTAATGAATTATAACCGATAGCTGTATTATTTGCACCTGCATTACTATAACCAGACGCATAACCAATATATGTATTCGCGCCGTTTGTACTTAAAGAACCAGCGCCTGCATTACTACCGACTAATGTATTTAAACTACCAGTTGTTAAAGAATTACCAGTATTATAACCAATAGCCGTATTATTATTTGCGTTATTTAAATAAGGTAATGTAAATGAACCAATCGCCGTATTCGATTGACAAGTACCACTCATATCATACATAGCTGCTCTACCAATTGCAACATTATAACCATCCACATTTGGTCGATACTTTAATGAATAAGTTGCTAAAGCTTCATAACCAATTGCTGTATCACTTGAAGTATTAAATAAACCATAACCTGCATTATGACCAATAATAGTTAATGCTGAACCAGTAGTATTAGAATATCCGGCATTAACACCAATACCAATATTATATTGTCCTGTTGTAGTAGAATACAATGCATTAACACCAGCTGCAAACGATATCGAATAATCTCTTCTTGCACTATAACCAGCTTGGTAACCAATTGCAGTGTTACTCACACCACTAACATCACTAAATAATGAATAATTACCAATACCGACATTATAACCACCAGTTGTTAAATTAACCAAAGAATTTAAACCCATACCCGTATTATGACTACCTGTTGTACACTGTCTTATTGAACCCGCACCAACACTTGTATTATAAGCACCATTTATAGTAGTTTGTTGAGATTGATAACCAATTGCTGTATTATAACTACCAGCTGCAGATGCAACTTTAAGACAATCTAAACCTAATGCAGTAACAGTTGTATCAATTTGTGGATTAAAACCAATATAATAAGTAGAGTTATTACCTAGTGTTAATAAACCAGTACTAGATATACGTAATCTTTCAGCTTGATTAACATTGAATGCCATATAATTACCCAATGAACCGTGTGCATATATTATACGTCCATTGTAATCAACACCTGGTGTTGTAAAATCAATATATGATGAATTATTTGCAGTACCAGCAACAATTTCAATCGCATAATCATTTACACCATTTTCACCTAAATGAATACCCTTTGTAATACCTGGACCATAATTTCTACCAGTTGAAGCACCTACGATATGTAATGTAGATTGTGGACTAGATGTACCGATACCTACACAATTTTTACTTGTTAAAGTTAATGGATATCTACCATCGCCTCCAGAATTTTCAAAATCAAATAATAATTTACCGTGAAAACCAGCATTTCCGGAAGTAACATCACCATATGTTTGTGGTAAAAATGTAATAGAATGACCGACCGTAGTACCTACAGTAATATCACCATTTA
>JACCDO010028150.1_pt1 | contig 19960 bp, 15 predicted proteins | sample 7446101 | NCBI WGS metagenome assembly JACCDO01 (sample SAMN15323440, study PRJNA562643) | freshwater metagenome | isolation source: river surface water | place: USA:Blue River Watershed | collected 2017-08-16
AATAGAAACATTCCGATTAAATCTTTTAGCGATATCTAAATGTTTCTGCAATACATCAACTTGAAAATCTAAAGGAACATCCTTTTTGATCATTTTATCTAATCCACACTCACCTACCCCAGCTATATTGTTTAATATTAATTTCTCCTCTAATAGTTTCTCCCAAGACTCACTCCCCGCTTGTCGCATAAAGTTAAGTATGTAATGAGGATGTAGACCATAACTCGGTATGACTACATCAGGAAACTTTTCATTTAACATTTGCACACTATTCCAATCATCACCTGGACACACCCCATTAACCACAAAATCACTTATATTCTCCTTTAATGCTTCATTTATAACAGTCTCATGCTTCTCCAACAGAGGACTCAAATTGATATGGCAATGCGCATCAATCAGGGGACCAGTGCATGGCTCTGATTCATCGCATGGAGAGCAGCGAAACTCTTCACCAGGATCTCCTTTGGGGTCACAACACTCCATCAATACTTACCAATTGTATACAAAGTTTTAGAATTTTTGAAGATTTTCTCGAGAAAAAGGGATTTGGAAGTTGTTCCTTCAGATGTAAAGTGGAAGAAACTGGTCGAATATGCATAAATGAATAGTATATTACAGTATTGACTTGTTCCCTAACTAATGACGCACTTTTTCTTCTTCTTGTTTTTTTCTTCAATCAATCTAATCGCTTCTTCAATGATTTGATCCAATACACTTTCTTGGTCACTGGCAGCTATAATGTCTGGCACATCCATTGCTAGAATCATCTCCAACACCTTCTTCGCATATGACGGACATTTCTGTTGTAACAATGGAAGAATTTCATCTTTTCCAAGTGCAATTTTTTGTGACGCTTCACTCATCGTCGTTAAAATAATATTTCTATTAATTTCTTTCGGTGTCAGTTCTTTCTTCTGCTTCGTCACGTTGGTCTCAGGAGAACTAACTACTTTTCCTCCCGGCTTTTGTCGACTATATAGTAAAATCCCGATACCCACGACCACTAACGATACAAGCACCTGCAGATATATCATATTATTTCCTATGTTGAAGTGCAAAGAATCAGATTTTTCAGGATAAAATTTCCGCAAGAAACAAATATTTTCTTTTAATTTTCTAGTAACGGAAGTATCATCACCAACGTCATTATCCCATTTTACAATGCGAGTCAACTTATCTGTAGCAGCAAAAATCGTCCCCTTTCGATTATCCTGATTGACACTAAAATTCGACCTTTTAATTACAACATCACCGACAGTAGTGTTCATCATATTAGTATTCATATATGCGGCAATAATATTGCTATCTAAATTTACGTTATCTATCAATATATTAATCTCTGGTAATTGTAAACAATATCTGGTAGCCAAAGCCTCTATAAACACATTGGTACCAACACTTGTTATATTATTTCCTCTAACATCTAGTAAGGCTAACGCTTGAGATTGACCGCTAACGATATAATTCGCTAGTATATATACATCGTCATTTTCTAGGTAATTATTACAAAGATTAATAGAATTGATTTCCCTGACATATTCTGCCTTTGTCAAATCATTCACTAGATCATGTACAGATAGTAACGCAGAATCAAAATCTAATGATGTACATGTCGTCGGGATCATTACGTTTTGGTCTTTCAATAGATCTGTATCCTTACATAATGTTGCAGCCGCGACTATTACCAACATAGAAAGGAGCGCGGAGCGCACAGGTGATATCCAGTTATTGCATTTCATGATACCTAACCCGCAATACTCAGTCAAGAATGGAGATATTCCAAGCAACTTCAAACAGTCAGAATACGCTTTGTATATCGCGTTTTTTTGGGATTCAGTTCCGCGTTATTAATAAATCATGAACAAACCATTTAGTTACTAATGATAATTTTGTTATTCAATAGCTTGCATAGAAAATAATATATCTTCCGCTAATAAGGTATATATATATCTCACCTGCAACTATTGAGAATGATTACAAACTTATTCATTATTCAAACGACGATTGCTTTTGTTTTGTTGATAATCACCTAGTATATAAACGAAGCAAAAGATGTTTCAACAAACGCGATTGTAATTAAATGAATACAATCGAAACACCGGTATGACCGTCCATGGGTCCTCATATGACATACGTAAGTAATAGGACACTAACCCAGAACAAAGACCAAAGAAATGAAGATGATTTTATTGTTTTTGGTGGTCGCGGTGTCTATGGCAATGACATCCGCATTGAATTTATACATGGCCAAAGGTGCTAAAGGTACAGCTTCAAAGAGTGTGAATATGCCAAGAAAGTTAAAAAGATCATTACGAAATGCAGATAAAGGAACATTTGAGTCATTAGTCAATAAGCCAGAAACAGAATCATTCATCAAGCAGTTACCTGATGGATTATTATATGAAAATTTAATGAAAATGATCACTAAAAAAAGTAGAGAATTAAAAATTAAGGTAAAAACTGATTATGCTGTAAAACCAAAAGTAGTATTACCTGATATCGTAGACACTGCAGTTGCAGCTGGTACATTTGGTACTTTAGTCAAAGCAGTAACTGCGGCTGGACTTGGATCAGTTCTAAAGGGCACTGGTCCTTTTACAGTATTTGCACCAACTGATGAAGCATTCGCCAAATTACCAGAAGGTACATTAGACGGTTTATTGGCAGACAAGGAGAAATTAAAAGAAGTCTTGACATACCATGTTGTTCCTACATATTTAGTTGCAAATAAAATTATTAAAGATGAAAAGAAAGTTTTCGGTACAGTAAGTGGAAAAGATATTACATGCAAAGTTGCCAAGGGAGAGAAACCAACTGTTACGGTAGATGCTGCCACTATAGTCAAGGCTGATATCAAGGCATCCAACGGCTATATTCATGTTATAGACGCCGTGCTTATACCCAAATAAACTTTTCAAGTTTGTAAGAATATTTATAATATAACAACAGAAATGGAACAAAATACGGTCGGAATTACTTGCGCAAGTAACGAAACCTTTACCAATTGTAATGCATAAAACCGTCTAATTCTTACCAGCAATAGCAGCGGCAGCATCAGCAGCATTATTTTCTATATAATTTAATATTTCGTCTGGCAACTCCCCAATTACCTCAATTGCATACATTCCAGGTTCAAACCGTCCTATAAAATGAAAATATTATACATTAATCACACATCAATCAAAACGAGATAATCATCTAAATAATACTTACCAATTCTTTGCCATTTTGCAACCCAACTTGTGCTAGGATCTATAAGTGAGACTACACCCTCATAATATGCACTTGTACACTAGTTTAATAAATAATTTTAAAACAATTGAATACACATACATAGATAAGATTAAAATACCTTCATTACTTGGTCACCGTTGCCTTCTAATTGTAGAAATTCACAGTTTTCACATCCTAAAGGACGAATGAATGAATAAATATTGTTGACTGGAATGAATATCTTACCGCGCTCATAAAATTGCTCATATTCTTTGATAAGAGAACAACGCATACACGCGCGCAAACCTTTTAACCTACGCGGTATAATTTGTGGAACATCTTGACCGCCAAGTGCCTCGTCCTCCATTCTCTCCTTTTGTTTTTGAGTCTTTGGTTCCACTTTTGATCGAGGTGCAGGTCCGGTACCAAAGGATTAATGTATCAAGAACAAATTATGAAACTGGATGCGCAGCTGTAGTTACCCGAAAGAATCCCATTAGCCTTTACCAATGACAATTTGTCCCAGTCGAGATAATAATCACTGAGCCAGTTGAGTGAGCATTGGAGGGATTAGCGCGGGGATTTTTGCATGTGACATGTGACATGTGACATGTCAGGTTGACCGATTTGTGCAGTCACACACTCTACAGACACTTGTCACAAGACTGGCACAAGACTGCGACACAACAATTGTTGATTGAGGCACAATGGCGGAGGGAAATTTGCGCGAGATAGTGCTTGGTGTAGACCTCGGTGGTACACACATTAGTGTGGCATGGATGGACTTATTAATGAACAGTAATTCACAGCCGATCTACAAGAAATTGACTGCACCACTAAAGGAGGACGATAAATCTTTTGAGCGGGTTATAATACTGATTGCTACAACTATGAAACAATTATTGAATGATATTTTGGAGTTCAAGGCAACTGTCAAAGCGATTGGGTTTGCATTACCAGGAAATGCAGACCCATTGAATGGAATTAGTCGATACCTACCTAATTTTGAATGGCCCCTTAACTTACCATTGGCAAGTGCACTACAACAGGCCATCCAAGATGCAGGGATTGATATGATAAGTGCAAACGTGCCAATACATATACGTAACGACGGTCGATGTGCCGCAATTGCTGAAAGTAGATTTGGTGTTGGAAAAGGAGTAGCTGTCTTATCGATGCTAACACTTGGCACTGGTATAGGTGGTGCCATGATATCAAACGGAGAGCTTTTTAATGGGGCATCTTTTGATGCTGGGGATTTTGGTCATCACACGATATTTACTCGTTCTCCATTCGTATGCAATTGTGGTAAGACCGCCTGTTTTGAATTTCAAGCATCAGCACTAGGTTTAGTGCGACATTATAAAAATGCGCTAGTCTGTGAAAATATAGCACATAACCAATCACAATCAGGAACTAATGCTTTAGAAGTTCTTACTGAATATAGAAAAGGAAACCAAATTGCAATTAATGCATTCAACAACTATTTGGAAGACCTAACATCTGGCCTTGCGAATATTGTGACATTTTACAACCCATCAGTGATAGCATTAGGAGGTGGCCTAGCTAACGCAAGCGAATTCTATATGGCGAGCTCTACGAACTCAGATCGCACAGTGTTAGAAGAAATGGTGGATAGCAAAACTCTAGTCATGACTCGAGGTATCGTAAAAATCCAACAAGCTGTATTAGGTGACGACGCGGGCGTCATAGGAGCTTGTCTACTAGCTATGTAGTTATCTTGTAAATGGTATATAATTTTTGTTCATCTGACCGAACTTTGAGTACATAGTGCCAGTACTAATAGCTTTCAACCAGATTGTATTGTAAATAGCTTCTAACAGTTCAAGTGATGTTCACTAACACCGGTATTTTAGCTGAAAAAAAGAAATTTATGAAGGAAAGGGTCAAACAATGGGTAAAGGCTCAAAGGCCAAGTTCGTTGCGGAATACGAGTCACGAAGGAAGGGTGGTGGGAGTAGTCGCAGTAATGATAAAGGGAAAAAAGAGAACCGTGAAAAGCAACAACATAAAGAAGCATTAAAAGCTACGAAAAAAAATGTAGTAGGCGGTGTTTGTAGATATACGCTGTCGGAAGAGGAAGAAATGAAGCTAATGAAGCTTTTAGCTATGCTGCAATCCAGCGAGAAAGAAAAGTTGGCAGAAGAAATCGTGGAGGTTGCAGAAATAAATTCTTGTAGTGATAGCGATTCAAGTGATAGCGATAAAAGTAATAGCGATAGTGATAGCGATTCAAGTGATAGCAATGCTGAGGGTAATAATGCTGGAGAGCCTACGAACGCTGAGGTTCATAGTGAATCTATTGCTTTTTCTCAACTTGAAATCAATAGCGACAGTGATAGCGATAGTACTAGTGATAGTGATAGTAATAGTAACATGGATATTAAAGTTGTAACCTCACCGGTTGTAACTAAAAGTCCTCCACCTGAGATAAACGTAGCTGCAATGGCCCGAAAATTAATTCGAGATGGCCGAAGAATACAAAAGGAAGAAAAACTTAAAAAGGTCGAAGATAGGAATGCGCGAAAAGCTGTATTACGTAATATGTACAATGCTGCGAACCCACCTACACCGCCGCAGTCAGTATTGCCAGAGACAGCACCCACAAGCGCAGTGAAGGAGTCAAAGTTACCAAATCAATATAAAAAAATCTCCAAATTATCTCCAACCATCAGGTTTCAAGTGAAGTGCGAAGGCAAAGGCAACACTGTCAAGCTTATGGTAATCGACCGCAACTTGCCGGTCGCTGAAATCGTCCAACTGATTCGCAATAAATACAACGTAGGAAAGAAGTATAACTCGCTCCTAGTCACAGATAGCGCATTTGCGGAAGGTAATGAAATTATGCTGTCTGAGGATATACTAAACGAAATTCAAGATGAGGTAAATGTGACTCTCGTTGCAAGAGCTAACACAACAGTACCTGTACAAAGCGGGCATAACGAGGTAAATGAGCCTGTTCTGGATACAACTACAGCGCCTTTGGAATCGCCGAGGGAGCAGGAGTTACCGCAACCCCCTCCGATTACACCAACTAAAGTGACAAAACCATTGAAGTCATCATCATATCGACCATATGTGCCGACGCGCGATGAGAAGGAATATAATTGCGACACCCCAAGAGTGTACCCAGGCGACCTTGCTATCAACGAGGCATTACGAGCTGCTCATGTCGATAAACAGCAAAATTCTCTTCGATATCGAAGTATGCGCGACAGCCGCAATGCATTACCCATATTTCAGTCCAAGCAAGAGCTGCTGGACGTTATTAAACACCACCAAGTATCCGTTGTGTCCGGTGAGACCGGCAGTGGCAAGTCGACTCAGTTACCTGCTTATATTCTAGATGATATGATTGAAAGTGGCCAAGGCTCCGAGGCTTACATCATATGCACTCAACCACGCAGAATCGCTGCTATTTCTGTGGCGGAAAGAGTAGCAGCTGAACGCGATGAAGCGATCGGAGATTCCATCGGCTACCAAATAAGACTCAACAGTAGATACGACAAGACCAAGACACGCATTTTGTTCTGTACAACCGGCGTGCTACTGCGGAAGCTGCATGACATCTCATTCCTGTGTAAAGTGTCGCACATATTGTTGGATGAAGTGCACGAGCGGCAAGTTGAAACAGACTTTCTTATGACGTTGTTGAAGAAAGAATGCAATAATTTCCCGCAGCTTCGGATTATTCTGATGTCGGCTACCTTGCAAGAGGAGCTGTTTGGCTTGTACTTCAATAACTGTCCTGTGGTACATGTGCGAGGTCGCACTTTCCCTGTTACTCAACACTTCTTGCCTGATATCAACCAGTTATTGGCCAAGGCGCAGAAGCTGGTCGCTGTTGACAGGGGCAAGGTTGCGGACTTGAGGTCATCCAATGTGTACTTGAATAAGAGAGGATCAGGTGGTGCGCACTCGGCTCATGCAGACAAAGGCGATCGCCCAAACAGCTCGCATTTACCCCGTTTTGATCCCGATGGAATCGCGGAGTTAGTTGTCCGCATAATTCAGATGTACACTCCTCCAACTCCAACTGACAGCGACGCTGCTCAGGTAGGGGAAGGTATTCTGGTATTTTTAAGTGGTATTCAAGCAATAGAAAAGGTCAACCGTATCTTGCGGCAGCGTGTAAATGCAACCGCGTCCCGCGACAAGGTGTTCATATACATACTGCACGGCTCATTGCCGCCAGAGCAACAACGGCGAGTATTTAAGAAGACAAAACCTGGTGAATGGAAAGTTGTATTAGCCACAAATATTGCCGAGACATCAATAACAGTTGACGATGTAACTCATGTTATAGACAGCGGATACATGAAGGAGATACGATTCGACCCAACGGCTAACATCTCCTCTCTTAAAGAGTGTGTTATATCTAAAGCCGCCGCAAGACAACGTGCTGGTCGTGCTGGTCGTGTGCGACCAGGTCACTGCTGGAAGTTATATACAAGTGACTTCTTTGAAGGAGATGCGATCGATGAGTACCCAATCCCCGAAATACAACGTATTCCGCTCGAGGAGGTGGTGTTGCAAGTAATATTACTCAACTTAGGCTTGCCGGAGGTTTTTCTTGGCCTTTGTATCAACCCTCCTTCAATGGCGCAGATACGAGCGAGTGTGCAGGTGTTGCTTGATATCAAAGCAATTTTACCAACAGAAAACCTCGCTCTTACTGCGTTAGGGTATCACTTAGCTAAAATGCCAGTTGATGTTCGCTTGGGGAAAATGCTGATAACTGCGGCGTTGTTGCAGGTGCACGAGCCAATACTAACTATATGTGCAGCTCTTAGTGGCAAGTCTCCTTTCCTTTCTCCAACGGACAAGAGAGAAGAAGCCGCGATTGCGCATCGGAAATATTCAATGCGTAAAGATAGCAGATTTTCGGATCATCTTGCTGTTGTTAACGCATACAATGACTGGCGTCAAGCGGTGAGTAGAGACAGCGATCCCAGAGCCTACGGCTTCTGTCAAAGCAACTTTTTGTCTGCGAATATCATGGAAGACATCCACTCACTGCGAGAATACTATCGCCAATATCTTGTTGAAGCTGGATTTCTACCAGATAAATTAGCAGATGATACACATACAACCGACCCGGTAGTGAGTGACCAAACCGCGCGCAATAGTACAGAGCGTCACGAGACTGATTATGCTATAGTGCGTTGCGTGTTGTGTGCAGGACTGACCCCACAAGTAGTGAGAGTGTGTAGATATGATGACAAGACAAATCGCAGTGGCAAAGGCAAGGGGCGACAAGACCTGTTACCTATAAAAATTATTCAGTCAGACCGCACTGAAGTGTTCATACATCCAATGAGTGTGGCAGCAAAGCAAAAACTAGGTTCCTTGTTAGAAGCGGCAGATGGATCCAAGTTGAAGGAGTCGTACCTGGTGTACCACACGAAGGTGTCGTCAACGAAGCTGTACCTGCACGATGTGACGTGTATCCCTATAGGAGCGTTGCTACTATTCGCAGGAGATATTTTTATATCCCGGCAACGAGAGCGCATCATTGTTGACGGTTGGATCCACCTCAAGATGAGCGAGCTGCACGCGGTGTTGTACAAGAGGCTGCAGGCGGAGATTGACTCGATGTTGGTAGTGAAAATTGAGAATACTTCGAGTGACATATCACAGCAACAGAAAATTATTCATGATATTTTGATCGAGTTGCTGTGAAAGTAACGGCAGGAAAAGCCGGAAGCAAGTTCATGTAGGCAGTGTAAATATGTAACAAATGTGCTTAGACTTTCTACAACTTCAACATTAATATAGAAAAGGAGCTGGCTCTCCTTTCATGAGTGTGTTCTCTTCCAATAATAAATCATAATTTGCTTTGAGTAATGTCAGTTGCTCTTGCAACTTGAGGATCGTTGCATTATCACTGCTAGCTGCAACGGTACCATTACCTGTCTTCAGTTGAACCAGTTCCTGCTTCAATCGCTGAATCTCTGCCTCGGATGCTTTCTGATTACTAACGGCTTTGGCTACCACTTGCCGCACTTTCTCTAGCTGTTGCTGCCTGGTAACACTAATCTCTTGCAAGTGCTGGGTGTTTGCCTCCATACTTTCATTCAACTGCTCTTGCAACGAAGTGATTTTCTGTTGATAATCCAACAGTTTACTATCGGTGGCCTGTTTATAGGCAGCCAGCTGCTGGTCCTCCTGCTGCCCTGCGGGCGACGTTGCCGGTAGGCGTGCAGAGGCATACTTAGCTCGCATATCCCCTGTTTCTCTTTCCTTTTCTGTGATTTCATGCTTTAATTTTTCAATTTCTTTATTCAGTTTTTCAATTTCAACTTTGCCGTAGCTCACCTGACTCTTGAACGATGCGATCTCCTCTTGCATCGCCTGGATATACTTGTCGTTGTCGGCATTAGTAGCCGCTAGACGCGACTCCAGATGGCGCATTTTACCTTCATATTGGTCGACTATTTGCTGGTTGGACATGGTCTGGTCGCCCACAACCTTCAAGTACGACTGCTCCGATTCTATAAAAACGAATGCAAGTGAGTGAGTGAGTAAGTAAGTGAGTGAGTGAGTGAGTGAGTGAGTAAGTGAGTAAGTAAGTAAGTGAGTGAGTAAGTAAGTAAGTAAGTAAGTAAGTAAGTAAGTAAGTGAGTGAGTGAGTGGTGTCGAGTGTGATGCTTACCTTTGGATCGGTTCAGTGACAGCTGTAGCAACTCATTCTTACTCGTCAACTGGTTATTGTTATCCATTTCACGCATTAATGACTCCGTTAACTGCGCGACACTCTTCTGCAGCGAGCCCTGCATCACGTTACTCTCCTCTAACAGTTGCTCCAACTTACTCGTTGAATCTTTCAATTTGAACTTTTCCATTTCTAAATTCTCGATTTCTTTCTCATGTTTTAGCTTCAAGTAGCTCTCATCTTCCGCCTTGAACTGCAGCAACTGCGTGATATTAGACTGCAACTTGGCATTTTCACCCAGTAAAGTGTTATAATTCAATTCGCGGCTCGCAGCGGCTAGTTGCAGCTGCTTCTCTGACTCCATCGACGCGCGGAGCTGGGTCATGTACTCATTAACGAGTGACTGTAATTCATTCACTTTTGTATTGGACGACTCTTTCTCTATTAACGCTTCTTCTAACTGGGTCTTTAAGCCGTTGACCTTGCTCTCATTCTCCGCTTGTTGCTGCTTTTCATGTTGTAATATTAGCTCGAACACGTCGGTGCTAGCGCTACTATACGCACTGTTCATACTCACTGCGGCATCAATAGTTTGCTGGCTTTTTGAATTCAAATAGGAACTTAAATTGAGATATGATCGCTCAATCTTCACGTTTAGTAGGTCTCTCTGCTCTAACTGACCTTTCAATGTGTCGATGTACTGATTCATCGCTGCATTGTTACCTCGCAACGACGTCTCCACGTCAATACTTCTATTTAATTTCCTTTCCAAATCAATAATTTTACTTTCCAACTCGGTTAATGCGATGACATTTTGCCGGTTCAATCGCGACTCTTTTGCTTCATACTCGCTCTTAAGTAGGGCCAACTCGTCATCTTTCTGCAGCAATTGTTTTGATAACTCTTTCTCTCTCGGGATCAGTTGCTGCAATATTTCCTTCATTTCGTCCATCTCTTTCGTCAGTTTATCTATTTTACTCCTATCGTTTGCACTATTGGCAATGTATTTGCTTATGCTTTTGTCGCATTGTTTCTTATACTCCTCATATTCAATTTTCAACGATTGATCAATATCCAACTGTTCATCATACTTCCCTTGCAAGGAGTTATAGTTGCCTACCAAATCTCGATATTCTTCGTCATATTTATTCTTCATTTCATGAAATATTCTGTTTAAATCGTCGTATTTAGCATGAATCTCATGATTTGATTGTATCAAACGCGCCCGCTCTTCCCCCAATGATTGCAATTGCGCTGATGCACGATCTAATTCAGCATTACAACATGTTTTTATTTCTTCATTCTCTGCTTTTAATTCTTCAACTTTAGCCAGCATAGCCTCTTTTAAGTAGTAGAAATCTGCTTCAAATGCATTTATTAATGTATTCGAAAGGAATATTTGCTTTGACGCATCACCAATACTCTCAAGGTGAAAGATAGCATCGTCGTCATCGACCAAAGCCATATCACCTCCAAATACAAGCGACGAGTTCTAGTGACAGTCGCCTCGGTAGTTTCGATGAAAACTGTAAGTACCTACAGGTAGATTCTTTGATTTCGCCCCGAAACTCCTCCTTGCCGGTACCGCGGGGATTTCATCCATAGTATTAAAAGGTATTTAAGTCTAGAGTTCCATCGGAAATATTGTCAGACTCACTCTCCCTTCTTGTCACTCACAGTGAGCCTAGCTTTACGACACCCAAAAGTACATCAATGGTCTATATTTTACAGGAACCATCGGGGATTACCGCCAAAATAGCGATGCAAAAACTCGCCAAAAAAAGGAGAGAAAAGGAAAGAAGAGTGATTAGAGTTCACCTTGTGACCTACTTCCATCGGAGTGGTTGTTATTGAAGCTCAGGATGTCAGTGAAGCAGAAATCGTTACTACACCCTTCCCTGCATTGGAGCGAATACTGTCATATTCTATCTTATCTCAGTATTAATGATGTGTACATGTGCATAGGAAGGACGTGTAAAGATGGTTTCGTAACATTTTTAAGGGAAAAGTCAGCAAGAACAAGTAAGTTAAAGCACATTGCCCGTTTCCTTCCAAGGGATATTCCTTGTGACAAGGTTTTATTAGTTAGTTATCCAAGATCTGGAAATAGTTTTCTTCGCAAGTTAATTGAGCACTATACTGGTATTATTACAGGAAGTGATTCTAGAACTAATAGAGTATTAACATCAGCATTATTAGCATGTGGATTTTATGGTGAAGGTATCGCTGACTCTTCAGTGCTAGTTGTAAAATCACATTACCCTGAGAGAATGGGTTATGTAAAATTTGGTGTAAAGAAAGTAATTTTGCTAGTTCGGAATCCATTTGACACATTGGAATCATATTTTCATATGGGTATGACCGACACTCATAATAAGAACTTAACTGATGAAACTATGTTATCTCTGCGTTCGATATGGCAAGATTTTATTAGAAATGAAACTGAAATATGGAACAAGTTTCATGAATATTGGTTAGAACAAGCCGAAAAAAGTAATATTTCGATGCTTGTAGTTAGATATGAAGACTTGGTGCTGCAAAAGACGGCTACCATGGACAGAATATTGCATTTCTTGTATAGAAGTGATCCGACATCACCGTTGCTCCAACATATGAAGCATACCCATGAGAGGCAACTGGCTTCAATAGCTTCCGAGAATGTACGCGGACCTGGCTACAATCCTAATAAAAACTGTCTTATAGGAAAATCACTGCAATTATTCAGTAGTGAACAAGTCACTTATTTAGCCTCCTTTGCACAGAAAACAATGAGCACACTTGGCTATAGTATAAATGCAGAAAATAAATTAGACGTTATCGACAGCGGACATCCCACTTATATCAATGATACGCGCGATGTTAAGGGTATGGTCATCAACGAGCAGACTTGCATCAGGCAACAGCATGATCAATTTGGAAGAAGTTTTACTGATTTTAGAAATAATCTGATAGCAAGTGGAACTGTTCTGGCGACTAAAGAGTAACCCGCTATATAGCTTTATTAATGTGTAATCTAGTGTAACCTTGTTCTGATGTTCATCCTTTTCGTACCGGCGGCCTTAGAAGAATTTTTGATTTTTTTACAACGCACAAAATCTAAGACAAATTGTCTAAGACAATGGAGGTCAGGGCGCTGTTGCTGCTAGTAGCGGTGTGCGCATTGATGCCACAGTTGGACAGTCAGAATTATCTGGGATATCCACAATCATCGCTTCAATGCATGTCTTCGATGACGAAACCAGACATGAAGCTCATATGCCCATTGAATAGGAATACTTGGTGTGTGAAAGAAACATCCACGTTGAGGCAGGACTTGTGCGGTTTTACGCAGTATTTTGGGGATATGTTCGTTGTCTCGCAGTGTGAGTATAAAAAATGTGCTGCAGAATGCACTCCAGGAACATACTCATTTTATTATAAAGGAGTTAGAAATACCCGAACAGTATATTGTTGTAATGATCAGAACTATTGTAACTCGGGGTTGCATACCTATAGCAAGTCTATAGCATTAACAGTTTTTTGTATTCTTAGCATATTTGTATCATTTTTTATCCTATAAATGTATTTGACATTGTATTTAACTGTAACATTTTATATTTTTACTTTTACAATATAAACAAATCTACAAATAGTTGCTTATGCTATGATATTGTACTTGTGCTTCTTATCGAATGGGTTGTATTGAGTAATACGTTCCTGCCAGTTTTCCCCACTGTCGCTTGTTTCACTGAATCTTGAATTACTTAAACCATTTGCTGTACTCAATGTCAATTTGTGTTCCGTAAGCAATTCTTTAGATAGAAAAAATGCAATTATAGCACCAATAATTATACCTATGCATGCAGCAATAAATAGTGGGCCGAAATCTGTACCTGGTGTAGCTAATTCCCAAGGTAAGGTGTTAATTTCATGCAAAATAGCTCCTAATGCCCAACCTACTTTGTTGCCATTAACTTGGTCCAAAACAGTAATGCTTTGTTCGTCTGTGAAGCCAAAACCGTCTTGCAGCAATACATATGTGTACACGGACAAGAAGCAAAAGTAAGGGACGATTTCGCTTAGTTTCTCATCAGTTGTAGACAGGTTGTTGTTGTCGGAGTATAGCATAGCATCCGAAAAGGACAGTGAGCACACAAACTTCGCTTTCCGTTTGAATTCTTGAAAGGAAGCAGTGTTCTGGAGCATCAAAATGTTCCATGCATACTTGTATGATGATGTGCCAATAAACTTTTGACCAGCCGGTAATGAAGGCTGATAAGCACCATCAATTGCGCATTGATCAAAGTAGACCGACTTACAAAATTCATTGTTCTTGTTGAGTAACGGGATCAACAGTTCCCGACACTTATCAAACGCATCACTGGTTGGAGAAGCAGGTCCTTTCACTTCCACTGTTTTAGTGGAGGTATCGTGAGGAGCGACAACATTCTCGGAATAACCAGCATGAAAGCAGTAATTGACAATAGAGTCGTCTTTGGTAGAGGAGGCTATGTTAACTAAGTGTCTTTCTCTGGCCGAAACATGGCCAAACGACAAGTAGGATTTGGTGTACACATTCCAGTGCTTCATGGCACCAATTTGTAGCTTGAACAGCCCCTCCATAATATCTTGAGTTGGAATAAAAAATGCAATTTGAGACGATGCACCACCTAAGTCCAAGGTGCCATATGTGCCATTTAATGCAGTATTAGCTTCACCTATTCCCTGGGATAGTGGCAACAAATTTCCCATTAAAAAATTAATTGCCGACCAAGAAAAAATTGCTTCTTCTTCTCCAGATATAACACGAGCCATATCAGAACGGAAATAAAATGGGCAAAATGATTTATCTGATAATAATTTTCTAACAATGGTCATAATTTCTTCTCTTTTCTCAACTGTTAGTTCTCTCATACCACCCGTAGCTTTAAAATATATCGGATATGCATAATACTCGTCTTCGAATCCAACAAGTACGTTCTTAGCGAAATCAATAAGAGGCGACAAATGCTTCATTATCGAATCATAATCAGCTAAAGTAGCAATACCTGGTGCCATTCGTGCCGTCCAATTTTCATCAGCTGTAGGATATGATAATGACGGTGGTAATGTTGTAAAAACTCTTGGTTTCCAGTTGTAGACATGCAAACGAGAACCACCACTTCCAGCATCTATTACCATTCCTTTGGTGATTCTGGGACTTACTTTTAAACTGTCAGCTGATGAAATATAGTCTACAGAATTATCCAACCTACGCACCACCTTGGCCAAAGCATAGACACACAACCAAGAGAGCATGACCCATATCGTGGTTCGGGACATTCTTATGCTTTAGAGTGGTCTGAATATGTGATCTTGGAAACTTGCAAATTCTCGCCTGCAAGGGCCGGCTATGGTTTCTGTGCTTTCAGAAATTGAAAAAAGAAATTTCCCAACACTTTGCATGCCAATGCCACACGGCACGTTCATAAGGAGCTGCAAGGCTTTAACTATACCCAACTGCATGCCAATTTTGTTAAATACTGATGCCGGTACCGTCGATTCTTGTGATTTTTCTTCAAACCTTTCTAAAATTTAACATGTCTGAGAACCCAATTCTGTCAGTGCTTCGACACGGGCAGTTGCGAAGAAACTCGTCACCGAAATTAAAGGCTGTCTCGAATGTGCTTACTTGGCGACAAAGTTATGAATCAAGTGAATACTACAGTTATCCATTGGACGAAGCCGTAGTTGATGGCGAGGATGAGAAAGTACTCATTCGACAGATAAGAAATGGGGAAATGAAAGAGCTTGGCACAGGGACATTTGTGTGGCCAGCGGCAATTATTTTGACTAAATATTTAGAAAAATATTATCGTGAAGACAAGAATATATTTGTTGGAAAACGGTGTATTGATATTGGTTCAGGGACAGGAATAACTGGAATTATTGCAACACTGTTGGGTTTTGAAGAAGTAGTATTGACGGATCAGGAATGTGTACTTAGTTTAATGGAAGAGAATGTTCAAACACTGATGAAATATTCTCAAAACAAGAGCATTAAAGTAGGAAGTATACGATGCTCAGATTACGACTGGGGAGCAGAGCACAGTCATCTGCAGCCACCATTTGATACAATCCTAGTTTCTGACTGTGTTTTACCAAAGCTTTACCCTATTTTACCATTGATATTAGCTGTTAAAGCTGTCATGAGTAGTACATCCAAGGCTTATTTTTCCTATGAACACAGACCATATCCACTGTTTGACCCGCGAGATGAGTTTGCAAGGCTTTGTCAACTCAACGGTATGGAAGTTAAGAAAATCCCTATATCGCAGCACCACGAATTTTACAATTGCGAGGAAATCGAACTATGGGAGGTGACGTTGGTTTAAATACATCAATGGATTTGAAAACTATATTGGAAGTCCGATGCGCCCTGCGTGAAGGAGCAGGTGCTCACCAGCTGCTGCTTTGCCGCTACATTTACTGGCTCGGCAAAAAACTTTAAATTTTGTTTATAATGTAATTCAAAATCATGTAAGTTTGTATTTAAATGCTTCAACTGCAGGTCCTTCTCACCAGTTGCGTCGGTACCACCCACCCTGGCGGGAGTCAGGTTGTAGTCTATCCAAATCGCCACACAATCACATCTGCCGCTTTCAATGATGCTTATTGTGTCCGACTTGCTGCCGAAATTGCTGCTTATATCCGAGGACGTGTAGCTAATTTCGTACAGGAGAAACGGTTGCGTAAGAAATTTCTTGCGATATGATCCTAGTTTATAAGGGAATAAGTGGTCGCTCCAGCTCTCAAGTCTCCTGTCAAAAGGCGAGTGATCGAACGCGTCGACACTGCCGATCGTCCCGTGCGACACTTGCAAGTCTAGTAACTCGATTGCAATGGCCATGACATATGCTTTTGACGGTACTATCAACGCATCCCTGTCTAACGCATAGTCGTAGTGAGACCGTTGGTACAAGAAACTGATGGCGTTCCAAGCGGGCAACGCGTGCAATTGGTAGTAGAAACACTCACTTATTAATGCTTTGATGAGTATATTCGACTTGAGCTCGGCGGAGTCACCAAAATACTCCAAAATGTCACAGATTTCCTCGTCATCCCATATATACAGCATGTCCTCGGCGCTGTTCGCAGTGACTAGCTGCGAATGAAACATGTTCCCGAGTAGCTTGGTCTCTCGCGAGACAACTTTTAGACTTGTTACCTTGTTTGCTCGCAACTTGGGTACTAGCGCATGCGCATTCAAGGAGCCGTCGGATAGGTCCAGAATAACTGGAAGTTTATCGTGTGCTGATGCTTCTGGCGCTGCCAACTGCGCAACCAAACTATCTAGGGATTGGTTCCATAGGTGGTTGTAATTGCTGTCGTTGAGTAGCTGCAGACGATCTGGTCCGTACAGTAAGTGCCAACCACATCCGCACTGACTACTATCAGTACCGTCGTCGTCCTCGGCTTCAACTTTCATTCGCTTCATGACGGAAACATCCGCATCACGGGGTGTGGAGCATACCTTGGTTGCTTTCACGGAGACGTTAACTAAGTCGTGCTTCAATGTCAGCTTAATTTGATCCCCGACCTGACAGTCCAGAGACTGCGGAAGTGGGTACACCACCTGCAACCAGTGATCTTGCCAGTTCATGGCGTTACTCTCGGTGGAGTAGAAGACTTTTCTCTCGGGATCTATCTCTGGAGACAAGAGAAACAGCTTCCAATGCAGTAGAATGCCGTCGACGGAGTTAGAATCGGTCACTTCAATAGTAGTTTCGAATGTGCCAACACCGAAATCCTCAGCACTACCTGCTAGGTGAAAGGGGATGTCAGCCACCACGGTTGCAGCGGACAATGCGCAACCATTTCTAGAGTTATAGGACGACCAGTGTATGGGCACAAGGGACCATCCGCCAGAGCAAGCCGCGGCATCCTCGTCTCTGTAAGGAGAAACATTATTTGCAGCAAATAGTGGGATTGAACTCACATTACACATGCTTTTTACACTGTCGCAATGAATTAGTGTTGCATAGATCAACGCAGAGTGCGGGATAACGCAATCTTCAACCCGCGGGTTGTGTTTAAGGTACCTTTCTACTATGTCGCCGTGTGAGTATATGCAGGACTCACCCAACAACGCAGAGTCCAACAACTCACTCACTATGATATCAGGCTCCATTTGGTCTAAATCTACTTCTGTGCTCTTAGCATTAACTATTTGAATTTTATCCTCGAAATTGTTGATTTGCACGACTTCCGCGGCAATTTGCGCCATTTCATCGAACATTTCTACTCCTACCACGCTTTCCGCTCCATGTTTTACACAAAACATGGACAACAGTCCAGTGCCACATCCAATATCGATAAATCTTGGCATTCTTCCATTATTTTCTTTGAAATGAGCAATAATTTTTGCAATTGCTAGTTCGTAAATGGAATTCCTATCTCTATCAGCTAACATAGACTTCATTTGAGACATTGAAACAGTTCTATTCATTACCCATGCAACATCGCGCTCTTCATCAGTAACCCATAGTAAGTTACCTGTATCAGGACATAACTTTGCTACATAAACAATTTTCTCTCCTTCTTCATTTAGACAAACCAATGCCTCTTCTGCTGAAGTACCATCCAGTGCTTCACTTACATCCACAACATCATTCGACTCGTGTCGCACCAAGCCTATAATAGCGCCATTATCTTTGCCAAATGATAGCGCCATATAAGACTAAGCAACGTAAGTAGATCAGATCTGAAAGTTCGGCTTCTCTCGGCGATTTATCGCTAACTCACTCGCTGCGCAAAGAAGCCATTTTTGAAAGTACCGGTGTGGGTGTGGATGGGCAAAAATTGAAATCAAATCAAGCCTCGAGCTTCTTTCGCGGGAATTTCGTTCATAAGTTACGTTAAAAGAGAGATGGTATGACGCAAAATGCTTCTAATTCTACTCTTATCAGTGCTTTTTTACTTGTCACTGGCTATTAATGACAACAAATGTGCATTTAGCGATGGGAAGAAAAAGCATCGCCAATTAAGAATGCTGGTTACAATCAGTAGCAACTATTTTGATAGTTTTATAAATTGGTTAGTGTTTTATTACGACATATGTGGAAATGATTTATCGCAGTTATATATATTCTGCATAGACACAAAAGCAGATATGTTATTGCAAAAATATGGGCTTAAATGTTCTTATTCACTGCAATTCGGCGATTCTTATAAAAGTTTAAACAGGGTTTGGTGGACGAGAATGCTGCTAACTCAAGAATTATTACTGAAAGGATTCGACGTAATTTCTTCTGACGTAGATGCAATTTGGCTAAAGAATCCATATACAGAAATTGCTAAAATGCCAAGAGCAGATATTATTGTTACCAGAGGAAAGTATCCTGAAGCTGTAAGCCAAAAGTACGGAGCTGCATTATGCACGGGATTCATGTATGTTAAGACATCGAAGACAACGATAGAGCTGTGGACGAATCTAGTGAATAACAAGTCTCCACAATTCAATCCTGATGATCAGCGGGAGCTCAATAGATTTGTTGCGAAAGGTAAAATCAAATTCTCGAGGGAACCACTAGATTATTATAACTCCACTACCACTGACGTCGGTCACATGAGACTGCCTGCGGGCGACCTTTACGTAGCATTGTTACCGCAGAATATGTTCAGGAGAGAATGCGAAGGAGTGAATAGACGTGAGATTCTGACCTCAATTGTGGTTCATTGCGGCACCGACAAGCAAGGTGCCAGCAAGCAGGTGACGTCGTCCACCTATGGTTTATGGAAATTAAAGGCGAATTGGAAGAGTGTTGGGTTCCACACATTCGACCAATTCATGAGAGATGTAAGAGTATTGTAGAGTTGTTAGTGCTTGTAACGATCCGTTATTATTGATACAAAGTATATATATTGTTCTGCGCCGCATTAAACGGAGTATCTTCCCGCTAGGAATGCAAGAAAAGCTATTATGATTACAAAAATTAAGTCAAATCGACCACCGCCTTCTGGTTTCTTCTCATTCTTCGCACCAGGACTATTGCGATTGCTCCTGGCTTTTTCTTTTGTTAAAACCTTGTTATGTTCCTTCGCTTCATT
>JACCDO010514192.1_pt1 | contig 19958 bp, 13 predicted proteins | sample 7446101 | NCBI WGS metagenome assembly JACCDO01 (sample SAMN15323440, study PRJNA562643) | freshwater metagenome | isolation source: river surface water | place: USA:Blue River Watershed | collected 2017-08-16
AATTGTAAAGAGATAATAGAAATTTTTTATTCTAGATTTACTTGTTATGCTTATGATAATTTTAATGAAATTGATGATATTGTATATAAAGAGAATATTAACTTAATGTATGATATTAAATATGGAACAATAGATAACAAAAATCTGAAAAATTGTCCTTCTATAAATCACTCTGTGTTTGTTTCTGATCCACATGGATATAAATATGCAGTTTTACATGATGCCGTTAATAAAAAATATAAAACAAATACCAATGTTGTTCCACATATGATAGATATGCCAAGTTGTAAAGAGAATCTAAAAGAGGAATTAAATATTCCAAAAAATTCTATTGTATTAGGACGTATTGGTGGCTTTAATCAATTCAATGTTCAATATGCATTGGATGCAATAATAGAATATTTAAATAATAACGATGATATTTATATAATATTGGTAAATACCAACCAATTTTTTAAACATAAAAACATAATTTATCTTGATAAGATAATAGATAAATACGAAAAAGCAAAATTTATAAATTCATGTGATGCTATGATACACGCTAGAACTGATGGTGAAATATTTAGTTTATCAATTGGAGAATTTTGTTTTTATAACAAACCAATTATTACGACTCCCTCTAATGTTGATAATATTCATTTAGAAATGTTAGGGGAAAAAGCTATAATTTATAATAATAAAAATGAGTTATTAGATATTTTCAAAAATATAAGAACGTTAATTAAAAAGTATGACGATTGGAATGTATATAAACAATATACGCCTGAAAATGTAATGAAAATTTTTAATGATGTATTTTTAAAAGATTATTTAAATGATAATACTATAAATGATATAAATAAAAATATTAACTTTGTCTTTATTCCAAATTTAGATCATCATGGAAATGATATATATTTTAATAAAACTTCTTTAAATGAACAATTTAAACAGGCAGAACAAGATCCATATTGTATTGGATTTAATACTGTGGGATTTTTTAAAAATAAAATAATTATAGATAACTTAAAAACATCAATATATTTTAAAGATGGTGATGGAATTTATATAAAGAGATCAATATATAATGATTATCTAAAAAAAAATACACAAAAAGAAAAGAAAGAATTTATTACTATTAAAATGCTATGTAATTGGACTAGTTCAGAAGAACTATGCAAACAATGGTCTAATATGTGTGAATATGAATTTATATGGAAAAATTATAAACTTGTTTGGTCAGAAATAAAAGAAGATATTGATTATTATGTAATTATTAATTATCCACATGATAATTCTTATTTTGATCCAAAAAGAACAATTATATTTCAAATGGAACCTTGGGTGTATGATCAAAATAAGAATTGGGGAGTTAAAACATGGGGTTCATGGGCAATACCAAATCCTAATGATTTTTTAGCTGTATTAGGACGCAAAACAAATTGCCATAATAATGCTTTTTGGCAATTAGAATTGTCATTAAATGAACTAGGTAAATCTGAAAATTTTAAAAAAACAAAAGGATCCATAATATCATCTATTATTAGTTCTAAATATTTTGATGAAGGACATATTGCACGTATAGATTTTTTAAAATTCTTAGAAGAAAAGGGAGATGTACCATTAGATATTTGGAATCAAGATAATAAACATGGCTTTTATAATTACAGAGGTGCAGTTAGTCCATATTTAGATAAAAGTAAAGGACTTAAAGAGTATAAATATTATTTTATGATTGAAAATAATTACGAACCTAATTTTATTACAGAAAAATTATGGGAACCAATTTTATGTGAAACACTTGTATTCTATTATGGATGTCCAAATGTAACAGATTATATTGATCCAAAAGCATTTGTACTGCTAGATATCACTGATTTTGAAAAATCATATGCATTAATAAAACAAGCATTAAAAGAAGATTGGTGGGCACAACGCATAGATATTATTATTAAAGAAAAACATAAAATATTGAATGAGCTTGCATTCTTTCCTAAAATTGACACTATTATTTCTGAAGATAGAAAAAAATATAATTATGAGTGTAATGAATGTAATTATGAATACGATAATGAATTCAATAAATATTTCAATGAATATAATAATACTAAACATCATAAATTAATTAATTTTTTAAATAATTATTATTCATCAGCATGGTTAGGTCATCTTAAATTTGCAATGTGGTTAGTAAATAAATATAAACCAAAAGTTATATTAGAATTAGGTGTCGATTATGGACATTCTACTTTTGCATTATCAAGTGAAGGTATTGGAAATATATACGGTATTGATTCTTTTGAAGGTGATAATCATGCAGGATTTAGAAATACATTAAAAATATTTAAAGATACCAAAAAATATTTATTAGATACTAATTTGATCTTAAAAGATAATATATATCTAATAAAAGGATATTTTGATAATGTATATGAAACATTTAATGAACAGATTGATATTTTACATATAGATGGTTTACATACTTATGAAGCAGTAAGTAATGATTTTAATAAATGGATCACAAAAACGCATGATAATTCTATTATATTATTGCATGATGTAGTATCTTTCAAAGATAGTGTTGGAAAATTTTTTAATGAAATACCTTATCCAAAAACATTTTTTACTCATTCTGCTGGACTAGGTATAGTATCAAAGAATCAAGAGATAATTGATAATATAAATAATGTATGGTTAAATAATACTAGTTCTAATCCCAAAAAATATTGCTTCATTCACAGTTGTAATTTTAAAGAAATAGGAATAAGTATTTTAAATGATATAATAAGTAAATTGGTAAATACTAATGCAATTCAATATTTTGAAAAAATATTTATAGTTAATATTGGCGAAAAGTTAGATCATAATTATTTTGAAAATACTAAAATAATAATAATTAATTATTCAGAAAATACAGAATTGTATGAAATACCAACTATTAATTTAATTAGAACTTTTTGTGAATATAATGATAATTGTGAAATTTTATATATACACACAAAAGGTGTAACTCATAATAATAGAAACATTATAGACTGGAAAAATATGATGATATATTTTCTTGTGAATAAATGTACTGATTGTTTTAAATTATTAAAAGATTATGATACAGTAGGTTGTAATTATCAAGAATCTCCATATAAACATTATAGTGGTAATTTTTGGTGGGCAAATAGTAATTATATTAAAAGATGTTTAAATAAAATACCTAATGATAGTAAAAGACATAATGCAGAATGGTGGATTTTATCAAATAACTCAGTTAAATATTATGAAATACATAATTCTCGAATAAACCATTATAATAATTCTTATACTCCAGAAAAATATATATTTAATATTGATAAAAGTATTCATATATATTCTGTTTTTCATAATCATTTTTATGATGAATTATATAATGATATTGAAAATGAAGAAGAAAATAAAATGATAACATTATATGGTGTAAAAGAAAAACGACTAAATAGTACTAAATTAAATATATTATATGAAGAGGATTTTGAAATATACAATCGTAATTTTCAAAAATTAAAATATAATGAAGGTTCAGCTCTTTATCATTTATATAAAAATGGTTTATATAAAAAATATGATTATATTGGACTTTGTCAATATGATATGAAATTTTTTTCTAATACAATAAATGATATTAAAAATATTATTAATAATACTTCACTTGACTGCATATTTAATATTGGATATTTTCCAGATATTAAAGATACAGGATTTAGAGGAGGTCATCAATTAATAATTTATAGAATAAATAATTTACCAACTGGATTAGAGGCTTATAATAAGTTTTTTAACACAAATTTTACTGGTGATGAAGTAATAAAAAATTTGTTGATACATTGTAACACTTTTATAATACCTTCAAAAATGTTTGAAAATATGATGGCTTGGATGGAACAATATTTTATTGATGATCTAATATTAGATAAAAGTAATAGCGATTGTGATAATCCTGGTTGTGCTATAGAAGGTTTAGTTGGTATGTTTTTATCATTAGAAGTATATAAAGGAGCAAAATATTATCCATTTAACATTGAACATATATGGCCGTTGTATAAAAATAAATAATACTAAAATTTTATTGATAAATAATAATTTAGCAATAATATAAGAAATAAAATAATAAATTAAATTCTTAAATAAAATATTTTTACAAGTTATTTATCCTAATTGTCTATTATACAATAATATTACAAATACAATAAGTACTGCTAGTATAGGTGGCCATACATGAACATACCCTGTTGAATTAAAATTATTCATCCATTGATATTGGTAATATTGTCCAACATCTGATGCTGTTTTATTAATATTTGGAAAAACATTATTCATAATATATAAAGTAATAAAACCAACAACTAAACCAGCTAATATAACAATAAAAGTGTTCATTTGTGGATTTGATTTTATTAGTAAACTACAAACAACAAGTACAACTATAAGAGATACTACATATTCAAAACTAAAATTAATATTATTACCTAAATTTTTCATTTAATTTATATTAATATGAAAGATATTAATTTTAATAAAAATAATTATATTTATTATCATTATTAATTTTACTATCTTTAATGTCATTTTTTAAAACTGTTATTTCATCCTTTAATTCTTCAATAATATAATCTTTTTCTAATAATATTTTATTTATATTTTTATCTAAATTATTTAAATTATTTTCTAATTTATTAATTTTCTTTAATATTTCTAATAATAATTCTTCATTTTTATTATCAAATTTTAAGTTATTTAAATTTTTTGTAATATTATTTAATTCACTATTTTCTAAAAATTCAAAAATTGTTTCTTCACTAGTAGTTCTTCTTCTTTTATAAATATTTTCCATATTATAAATAATTATGTATTATAATATTATGATAATTTTATATATAAGATTTTATATAAATAATTTATAATAAAATCTAATGTATTAATAAATGATTGAATATGTTCTTCCATTTGGATTACTAATATTTCTAATAATGATATTACTTATGCTAAATATGCAAAATAAAAAAAATAATATTGAGAGTTTTTCGAATAGTTCATCTACTTATTTATATCCAATTAAAGGTTTACAATCAATATGTGCAAAAGAAAATTTAAAACCATCATATATGCCAAAAGCATGTTATGTTGATGGAAATTTGAATTCTTATGCAAATTGTAAATGTGAAGATGAAAGTGGTAATTGTAAAATATGTTATGAAGAAATTAAAAAAGATTCAAAAAATGCAAATACTGTATATGATGCAAGTGCTAATTTTGATTAGTTGTTAAAAAATTTGATATTTCTTTTTTAATCTTTAAAGTAAATTTCTTTTTCCTTTTTTCATTATTTTGATTTAATTTTTCAATTTTTAATATATTTTCTAATCCATCTATATTTATACAATATTTATTCATAAAATTAATTAATTCACTATTATTGTATAATGGTTTCTTTATATTTAAATCAACATATTTTTCATCTTCATTTTTATTTTCATCATCATTGTCATTATCATCATCTTCATTTTCATTTTCATTTTCAATATTTGTTTTATATTCATTAAAATAATGTGACATTATTTCAGTTAGATATATTATTTCATCATTATCTAAATTTAATTTTCCAGTAGATACTTTTGCACCATTTAATAATTTTTTATTAACATACATTTGAGATATTTTATTTAATAGACTAGTGAATTCGATATTTACATCTTTACTATTTTTTAGTTCATTAAAATAATAATTTGGAATTGCACTTCCATAAATAGATGCAATATCATATAATTCATCCCAATCTTGCACTTCAAAAATATTTGTTTGAATTGTATCATGTACGCATAGTGAGTCTAAAATATTTTTATAAATATTTAATTTTTTAATATGTTTATCTTCTGTATTTTTTATAAAATTAATTGAATTATGATATAACATTAATGGTATTAATAAACAATCAATATCAAAATAAATTTGACTATGATGTATAGAAACTTTTTTGGTAATTAAAATATTTGTTGAATCTAATAATTGTATATGTTCTTCTTTTTGACTATATGCATTTTTAAAATTATCAAATATATTTATATCAATTTCCTTTCCATTTGCAAATATAAATAGATTTTCTAAATTAACAATTAATTTTCGTATATCACCTTGTGAATAATTACTTAATTCTAATTTTACATCATCATTTATTTTTTGTTGATGTATTTCATATAATTCATTAATAATATTAAAATCATCTTGAATTAATGGTTTTGATAATTTTATTACTTCTGCATATTTTTTTAGTTCATTTATTTTTTTATCATTAATATCATTTGAAGTGCATATTATAGGATTGTATAATTTAATATAATCTTCGACTAATACACTCACTTTTTTACTTTTCTTTTTTTTATCATTTTCATTTTTTTTTAATGTTTCAAATTTTTCATTTTGTTTTAAGATTGATAAAAACTCAGTAAAACCTCCTTTATCACTTAATTTACATATTGTATCAATTTCATCTAATAATATTCCAATTGGACTATTACCATTATTAAACATATCAACAACATTTTTATATGTTAATGATTTAATTAAAAAATCACTTATTTTTTTTTGACTTCTAACATCAGTGGAATTTAATTCAATTTTCTGATAAGAATACTCTTTAAAAATAAGATCTGCTAATAATGTTTTTCCAATTCCTGTATTTCCAATAATTAATAGTACTTTTTTTGTTTCTTTATAATTTTTTTTATAACTTTCTATCCATTTTATTGCTTTATCTATTTCAGATTTATTTCCTTTAAAATCTTTAAGACTTTTAGGTTTATATTTATCTAACCAATTCATAAATTATTATATTCATATTATTTTTAAGTTGATAATAATTTTATAAATAAATTATTTATAAAATTAAAATATATTGATAATATACATTACTTTTAATTATTTTATCTATTTTTATTTGTTTCTGATATTTTATATGAATATTTTTAAGAAGTTGGAGGTGGATGATTACATATTTCATTTACTCCTGACCATATTCCTTGAACATTTGAAGTTGGTCCACAATTATTTACCCATGCGCATCTTGACATAGAATTATCTACACTACTATTTTGTAAAAAATCATATTTTTGTTGGTCAGTTAATGAAGTATATCCAGATGGATTACCATATTGCCAAGTATATGATGTACCTGCTGGAGGTGATGGTAAACCAGATCCAATTGGTGTAAAAGTCATAATTTTTGAATCACATTTTCCAGAGTAAGTTCCAGTTTTTGGATTATTTGTTTGAATATTAAATGAATTTTTACATATATAATTTCCATTTTCATCAATTCCTGTATTTACCCAGTAATCAGGACATTTAATTCCAGAATTTTGCATATAATCACCTGGTGGATAAATTTTAGAAATTGTTGCTTGAGTTTGTTTATTTTTAAAATAATTATATAAATAAATTATTAAATAAAATATAATTACAATTAAACCAATTGCAGCTAATATATTTACAACTACTGACATATATTATTTATATATATTTTTTTTAAAATATTATTTCAATTATTTTTGCTAAATAAATTAAATAATAATTAAATAAAAATAATTAAAAAGTAGTTGTTACAGATCTTAATGAACGTGAACCTTTTGATGATAAATTTAAAGGTAAATCTATTGGGACTGGCATATATTCTATTTCTTTAATATATCCAAAATATTGATTAACTTCTGGTATAATTTGTTCAGCACACCAATCAGAAACTAATTTATTTAAATATGTTATTTGTTCTTTTATTTTATTTGGTAAATTTGGTGAATGTTGTAAATAAATAGATCTCATTACTATCTCAAGTTCAACATCTGATTGTCTATCAATAACAAATTTCTTACTGCTTTTTTCATATACAGTATAACGAATCATATCTTGAATAATATCCATATTTTTTTTTGAAAAGAATAATTGATTTAATGTAGATGTTTCTTGAATACCATATAATGCTTCTACTTGAAAATTATTACTCATTTTATTTTCATTTTCAAACATTTTCATATCTTTTATATTTTCATTAGTTAATGTTACACGTCCATTTTGAAATTGATTATACATTCTTTATATAATTTATATATATATTTTTTATATATAAATTTTGACACATTTTTAGAGAAATTTTGATTTTTTAATTTATATAAAATTACCAGTTGTTGATACTGAATTTGTTTTAGAATCAACTAATGTTTCTTTTAATACATAATTAATCTCATGGATTTCTAATGTAAAACTAAAATCTATTAGTACAGTTAATAATGACATATTTGAATCATAAACACTAACACTTATTTCAGAAATATTGTCATCTACAAAATCATAATTTACATAATAAGCATTTTTAACTGTATTAGAACTAATAAAATCATAATTACCAGGTACATTTGATAACATTATTTTTGTAAATATACCTGATTGATCTTTTTTATATATATTAATATATTTACATCCATTAATACTTGTATAATCTTCTCCAATACCAACATTAAAAAAATGATTATCTACATATACTTGATTATAATCTCCCTCAGTATCTGAAATTGCATTATAATATTGATCAGGATGACTAATAGAAGTTGCAGAATTAAAATTTAATTTTAAAAATATATATGAATTATTTACAAAATAATATTTATCACCAATATATTGTAAATTTAAATTTAATAAAGGAAATACAGAATTTAAATTTTTATAATTAATTATATTTTTTTTAGTTAATAATAATGAACGTTCATTTGAATGTACAAATCTAAATCCGTAATTTTCTGTTATTGTATATAACCCTAATGTTTCGTTTGCTATTGGCCATGCGAGTATATGTAATAATGATCTTTTTTTGACATTATCTGTTTCAAATTCATAATCTACATAATCTCCATTATTTTTATCAAAAACCCATCTATATAATAACGCTCTACCAATTAATGGTTTATCATTAACAAATTTATAATCACATGTAATACCCGATGTTGTGAAAGAAGTATTTGATATATTGTTTGTTGTTGTATTTGTTGTTTTATAATCTATTTTATTTGTTGTAATATTTTCTGTTTTATAATCTATGCTATTTGTTGTACTATTTGTTGTTGTATAATCTATGCTATTTGTTGTACTATTTGTTGTTGTGTAATCTATGTTATTTGTTGTACTATTTGTTGTTGTACAATCAACAGTACTTGTTGATATTCCAGGTGTATCATTATTATTTGTTTCAGAAGTTGTACTTGTTGATATAGTTCCTGTTATAGTTCCTGTCATACTACCTGATTCAGTCCCTGTTATAGTTCCTGTCATACTACCTGATTCAGTCCCAGTTATAGTTCCTGTCATACTACCTATTTCAGTCCCTTTTATAGTTCCTTCTATACTACCTGATTCAGTCCCAGTTATAGTTCCAGATGATGTGCTTCCAGATGAAACATATACATTATTATAATTATTTAAAAAATTTTTTAATGATTCTAACAATATAATATTTTCAGTAGTAACTGGTTTAATATATGAACTAAAAGAAGAAGTTCCACCAATAATTATATTACTATTACGAACTGCTAATTTTAAACCTAAACGAATAAAATTATTGCTATAGTTTAAATTTGTACCAGTTGTTGTATTTGTTATATTATTACTAATTGTAAATGTATCAACTACTTTATAATAAGAGATATTTGTTAATTCTGATTCATCATAACCAGCATCTAAATAAATGTCTAAAGAAAAAAATTCTACATAATTTATCAAAGCAGGATCAATATTACCAAATGAAGTTGTTAAATTTGTAATTACTAATGGAAATGGATTTGGTCTATAAAGACAATATGTATTCCAATAATATTGATATGTAACATCATTTGCGGGAAGAGTAATATATATATAAGATTGCTCTATTCCATATTTTGTAGTAAAACTATCATTTGATAAAAAATTATAAAAAACATCATTTTGAGCAAAATTTGTTTCATAGGGAGAAAATGTTTGAATTGCTGCAATTTGAACTTCTTCAGTTCTATTTACAAAATTAACAACATTTGTTAATGGATTTATACTACAACTAAATAAATGAGGTAAACCAATCATTTTTGTAAATGATAAGTAAGGTTGTTCAATAATTTTTATTTCAATAGAACTATTTTGTCCATGTAAAACATTTGATGTTGATTTTTTTATACTTTCTATTAATGAATCAATACTATAAAATCCTGGATTAATATTTGTTTGGTATACTAAATAATTTTCAATATTTATATCATAACTTCCTTGACCTGTATATGCATATGCAGAGTTTGGTAATGAACTAAAAGAAATATTTCTTGATCCTGGATTTGGTATAATTTTATTATCAATATTATTATTAAGTAAAAAATTTTGAGAAGGATATTGCCATGCAAGATTATTATTTGAATTATTAACTGACTCATTCATATTTCTAAAATTAATATCAGTTACTACAACTTTTTTTATATTATTAAATACTTTACCTAATGGTATACTAAAATTATTAGAATTTAAATATGTTGACATATCTCTATTTTTACTATCAATATTAACTTTTGTAATTATTTCTTTTTTATAACGATCCACACTAATATCATTTATATAAGTATCAAATAATGGATAATGATTCTTCTTTTTATTAACAGGCCATTTTTGATATAATGTTTTATCTATATTAATTTCTGAATTTTCTTCCAAATTATTTTCAACATATTTTTGAGTTTCATCAACAATACCATTATCAATATAAGATTTAAATCTATTATAATATTCACTCTCTTTACTTAATTCTTCATTACTTAACACATTTTTTTCAACAAATCTATTTGTATATAAAAGATCTTGAGGATCTGACATTTTTTATATTATTTGATATATTAAATATTTATACTTTAAATAATTTTAAGTATAAATTATTTTATAAAAAAAAGATTTTTTATTTTTATTTTATTTTACTTTATTTTACTTTATTTTACTTTACTTTATTTTATTTTACTTTATTTTATTTTACTTTATTTTACTTTATTTTACTTTACTTTATTTTTATTTCTTTTTTGTATTATTTTTCTTTAATGGTGTTTTTGATGAATTTAATGTTTTAATTTGATCATCAATAATATCATTATACTCTTTTATTTTTTTTCTATAAACAGTTAAAAATGAATTTAAATCATCTTTCCATAATTCTTTTTCAGTCTTTGCCATTAGTTCATTATATACTCCTAATTTAGATTCAAATATTTTTTTCAATTCTTCTATCTTTTTTTTAGTTAATGATTTTATCTTCATATTTAATAAATAATCATAACTATAATTGCTATCATCATTATCTATATCATCATTTCCAAATTTAGGAAAATTCTTTTCAATAAGCATTGCTTCAATCTCTTCATCTTCTTTATGTAATATATTCACTTCACCGCTAATAAAACCTTCAATAAACCTTACCTTTGACTCAATAATATCTAACTCTTTTTTCATACTTTTTAACATATATTCTTTACGTTTACTGTAATATACCAAACGTATTAAATAAAATTCTTTCATAATATCTTCAACATCATCATATTTACAAATAATACCTTTATTATTATATAGATGCATATTACTATAATTTGTATATTTTGAATCTGTTAGCTTAAATGTATTTTCAAAATCATCATTGTTCTTCAAATAAGTTAAATCTTCTTTCTTAAATTTCAATGTAAAGTGAACAACTTTTTCTGTAGAATTATTTGAAAAATCCATTAAACATTGCTTATTTCCTTTATTATCAACTGATTTATCATAAAGTAATGTTTCTAAAAATGTTTTGTAATCATCAATCCATTTTCCAATTGGTAATTCAGTAATAACTGCAGTTGTATCATCAATAATTTTATAAGTGCCTTTATTAATATATTGCTCAGATCCATATGCATTCAGTCCTTTGAACTCAACACTTCCTCTAAATCCTCTAAAATAAGGTATCATCTTCTCTAATGGTTTATCGTCCATCATATTTAATAAATTTTTAACAATAACTTCGGGATCATGAGGAGGGACTTTTGTACTAAAACCTGTCCCTATTCCATCACTACCATTTACTAATATCATAGGAATAATTGGTATATACCATATTGGCTCAATCTTTTTACCGTCATCTTCATTATATTCTAATAGTGGATTATCTAATGGATTAAAAATATGAAATGTTAATTCCGATAAATGTGTAAAAATATATCTTGGTGATGCACTATCAGATCCACCTTGCAATTTACTTCCAAACTGCCCTTTTGGTGATAGCAATTCAATATTATTTGATCCTACAAAATCTTGTGCTAATCCAATTATTGAATCGTAAAGCGATTGTTCACCATGATGATATGCACTATTTTCACTAATATACCCTGCTAATTGGGCCACTTTAATTTCTTTTTTCAAATTTCTTTTAAAACATGCATAAATAATCTTACGTAATGAAGGTTTTAAACCATCACATAAACAAGGTATTGACCTTTTACAATCATAATCTGAAAAGTGAATCAGTTCTCTATCTATAAATTCATGATATAATACTTTCTTTTGAGATTGCTCAATAATATTATCTTTATCATATGTTTTTAACCATAATTTACGATCTTCACTTCTTTTTTTATCAAACGCTAATTCAATTTTATCAATTGATAACTCTTTATTATCATTATCTTCTTCATTATTTGCTACTACATATGCTATATTTTTATCATCAAAATTTGTAAAATATCCTTTTGCTTCTTCAGATGTACTTGTACCCAAACCTTTATAATATTTAATATCCCATTGTTTAATATTTTCAATACTATTTTTCCAATTATTAAATTCAGTCATTGTATAAAATTCTTTAACATCTTTGCTTTTTATTGCTTTTAAAATAGGTGTTGCTAATGAAATAATAAAACCAGGAATTTCAAGTAGTTCTGGCCAAAATATAGCAAAAAGATTCATCAAAAGACCTTTTATATGACTCCCATCTACATCTGCATCTGTAAAAATCATAATACGACCATATCGTAAATCTTCTAATGTTTCTTCTTTACTTTTCTTTTTATTTGAAAATTTTAAACCCATAATTTTTACTAAATTATTTATTTCTGCATTATCAGTCACTTTTTTCATAGTAACATCTCGTACATTTAAAACTTTTCCACGTAATGGAAAAACACCAAAATAATCACGACCTACTACGCTCAATCCAGCTATAGCAAGTGCCTTTGCTGAATCTCCCTCAGTTAGTATCAATGTACATTTTAATGATTCATTAGTACCAGCTTTATTTGCATCATCTAATTTATCAACTCCTCTAATACTACTTGTTTTTTTACCATTTACTTTCTGTAATCCAAGAGTATCTTTAAAATCACTCAATTTTAATGCTCGTTCAATAAGTGATGTTTTAACTAACTTTTCAATAAATTTATCAGATACTTCACATTTACTACCAAATTTTGTTGATGGTGTTGTTAAGTATTCTTTAATTTGACTATCAAATGCAGGATTTTCAATTGTTGAACGAACAAATATAAAAATATTATCCTTCAAATGAGCAGGCTTAATATCTAATTTTTTACGCTTAATTCCTTTTGTTGATACATAATTTTGCACCTTCTTAATAATACCATTTAATACATAATCAACGTGTTTTCCTCCCTTAAGAGTACTAATACCGTTTACAAAAGATACTTGTTCAAATTTTGTATCAGGATTAACTGCTACAACAATTTCCCATCTATCACTAACTTCTTCATAAATTTTTTCAACATCATCATTTAAATAATAACTTACATATTTTTCAAGGGTTTTACAATCCAATTTTTTATCATTTAAAAATACAGAAACATTTTTGTTTGTGCATGCTGTAATATCAATCACTCGCTTTTTCATAAGCATTAATGTATCATTATCAATATTATCTATTCCAAAACGTTCTAAATCAGGTGAAAACTCAATAATAGTATATGGTTTACTATTACATTTTGTAATTATTGGAGTACCTTTAATAGTCATATTTTTTTCAAATGTTTGAACATATTTTAATTTACGTTCTGCATCAACTGTTTCAATTTTAAAAGTTTTAGAAAAAATATTTGCTAACTTTGCACCATATCCATTTTTTCCACCAGTAATTTTCTTTTCATTTTTATCATAATTTGATGAAGTAAGTAAATGTCCAAAAATTAATTCTGGAACCCAAACATTATGCTCTTTATGCTCAACAATTGGAATACCTTCACCATTATTATAAACTGATAATGTATTATTATTAATATCAAAATTAACTTTAATAATATTAACTTTATTAATAATTTTAGGGTCATTTTCAGTTCTAACATGTTGATCGATTGCATTAACCAATACTTCATCAAAAATTTTATATAATCCAGGAATATACTTAATATTCTTATAAACTATATTATCATCATCTTCATTAAATATCCATGTATCAATATCAGTTTTCTCAATTGAACCAATATATGTATCAGGAATATCAATTATATGTTCTAATTGTGTTTTCTTTACAAATGTTTCTTCAACTGTTTTAATAGTACTCATTTTTATAATCTATTTTAGGATTAATATAATTTATCTTTAAGTATTAAATTTTTCATTTTTTTTTATTTTATTAAAAAATTATCTTCTTCTAAACGCATTTTGAAGACGTATCATACCATTGATAGGAAGCCGTACTAAATTTATAAATGCTAATAATAATTTTGTTATACTTGCACCAAAATCAACTGTTTTTTTAAAAATATTCATTATATTTATTAAATTTTTAATCATTACATAAAATATATTTCCAATTTTTACATAAATTGTAAATATTTGTGTAGCTATATTTGATAAATCTTCAAATGCTCTTTGCTCCATCGATGCTATAATATTTCTAAACTTATTCATTGTATCATTAATTATTCCCATACCACTTGTTAATTTTGATGTCATATTTACATGTTCAGTCATACTTGAATTAAATTGTGATGAAAAAGCAGATGATTTACATAAATTTGATGTTTCATTAACATTTCCTGGTGCAATACCAAGCATTTGTAATAGTGGTCCAAGTGGAGAACATTTTAATTTATCCCATTCTTTATCAATAAGATCTTGAGTACTTGGAAATACAATTTGTTTCATAACTCTCTCTAATTAAATAATATAAAAAAATATATATTATTAACGAAAAAAATAGTTTTAATTATTTTTATAAATAATTTTTAGAATAAATTTGGTCAAAAAAAAAATAAAAAAACTATTAATTAAGTAAAATGAATTTGGAAAATGTTTTAAATAATGATGAAAATAAATTAATTTTTTTAAAAGCAATAATGTTAGGAATTAGTTATGGAAGTAGTGATAAAAAAAATTATTATATAGAAAATATTGAAAATGAAATAAAAAAAATTGTTGATAAAATAAATAATGTTAATAATAAAATAAATAACAATATATCTTATGAAAAAAATAATCTTTTACAAAAAACTGAACAAAAAATATTATTTTTAGAAAATAAAAGAGCATCTCTATTAGCACTAATGAATCAATTAACTAGTAATAATTATGGTTTTAATTATTCTAGAATTACATTATTAAGAACAAATTTAGCACTTCTTAATGCTGAAATTGAAAAAAATAAATTGATCATTAAAAAAAATAAAGAAGAATATAGTGAAAAAAAAATTAAACCAATTATTAAAAATATAAAAAAAAATAATAATGTGCAAAACAAAGAAAATTTAGTAGGTGAACTTGAAAAAACTCTTGGAAATTTGTCAAATTTGATAATTAATTAATAAAACTAATAAAACTAGTGTAAATAATAAAATTAATGAAAACTCATTGATAAACTTATTAATTTATGATCTGATTTATCAGGAAATAAATAAATATCAAAATTATAAGGGCTAATTTTAATATCACTTCCTTTCAATATATAATCTTCTAATAAATTATTTTTATAATTATTTGGATTTTCACCATTTAATGCAAATAATATTTTATCACATGCACTTGGTATTCTTATTATTCCATTTTTATTGATTACAAATGTATCTTGTTTATCTATTTTTTTATTATTTACTTCTTTTTTAGTAAACATCTCTTCATGTATTTTAAATTTATCTTTTGTATATTTACAAGATAAATGAATACCAATCTTTTCAATACTAATTTTAAATAATTTTATTAATTTTTTTATATCAGCATCTTTATCATTAAAATAATTAAAATAATTGACTAATTCATCTTTTATAAGTTTATCTTTTACTTTATAACCATCAATAAATTTTTTTGAAGATGCGCTTTTATATAATGAATTATTTAATATATATTCTTTTATAATATTTCTTTGTATATTATGATTATTAAGTTCTTTTATATAATTATGAAGTCTAAAATTTAAATCACCGCAAAAAAATATATTATAGCCATTATTCATTTTTTCAACAAGTTCAAATTCTTTTATTAATTTTAAAAAAATTTCTTTTCTATTTTCTAAGCCAGTGCCACTACTATTTTTATAATATAAATGAGTATTTAAAACTAATAATTTTATTATTTTACCATCAATATTTGATAATATTATTTCTAAACAAATTGCACCTTTAAATAATGTTCCTTTAAATATACGTCCTAATACATTAAATTTTTCATAACCGAAACTCTTTTTTGATCTTTTTACAGTACAACTTTTTAAATAATAATTATAATTTTTATTATCTTTATTACTATTATTAACTTTTTTTGAATATTTATCTTCTGAAAAATAAGAATTCTTTAAAGGCTTATAAAATTTTGTACTAACTTTTAATTGATTTATATAAAATCTAACTCTTATATTTTTATTAAATATTTTAACAATTGTTTTTGATTCATCAGTTTTTGAAATTCTATAATAATTTATTTTACCAAGTTCTATATTTAATATATGTTGAAAATGATTAGTAATTCCACTTCTTGATTCCTGTGTACATACAACAATAAATGAAGGAGATTCATTTATTATATTATTTATAATACTTTTACAATCATGTTCTTTATAACTTCTAGCTTCTTCATTATAACTAATTATTAAAAAATCATTATTTAATTTATTTTCAATATTTTTTTTTATAGGTATTTTATAATCCATAATATATATAATATTATTTTTCATAACTTTCTTTATGAAAATTTTGTAAAAAATAAAATATTGATCGTAATATTTCACCAGTAGCACCATAATGTCTACTATTTGAACCATTATTTAAATTATCAACACCTGCAATATCTAAATGTATCCAATTTGTATCATTTGGAACAAATTGTGATAAAAATGCACCAGCCATTATTGTTCCAGCTCTAGATTCATAAGTATAATTTCTTAAATCCGCTATATTTGATTTTGTTAGTTCAATATATTCATTCCACATTGGAAGTTCCCATATTTTTTCATTATTCTCTAAACCAGCTTTTATCATTTTTTGTATAAATTTGTTATTATTTCCCATTATTACAGATGATTTATGATCAAATATTACAGCAGCTTGTCCAGTTAATGTAGCAATATCAATACATAATTGTGGTTTATAATTTTTTGAATAAGCTAGTGCATCAGCCATAATTAATCGTCCTTCTGCATCAGTATCAATAATTTCAACAGTTTTTCCATTATATGCTTTTAAAATATCACCTGGTCTAATAGATTCTGAATCTACCATATTTTCAACAATTGGTAATAATCCAACAAAATTACCTTTAATATTATATTTTGATAATAATTTAAATAAAGCATAAACAATTGCACTTCCTGTCATATCATTTTTCATGTCACTAAAATCACCACTCTTAATATTATATCCTCCGCTATCAAACATAACACCTTTACCAATTATTGCAATAGGTTTTTCATTGGAATTATTTTTGTATTCTAATATTATTAGCATTGGTTTATTTTTACTTCCTTGATTTACTCCTAAAATTAAATTACATCCTTTTTTCTTTAAAGCTTTTTTATCTAACACTTTCAGTTTAACATTATTTGGTAAATTTTTTTTTATAATATTGTAATAATTTGTTGACGTCAATATATTTGCTGGTGTATTAATTAAACTTCTTATTTCATTTTGAACAGATCCTTCATAAATAGCTAATTCAATATTTTTTTTAAACTTATTTTTTGGATAATAAAAATATGTTATACTTTTATTGCGATCTTTTTCTGATTTAAAATCTTCAAAATGATAAAACCCTAATATATAAGAAATAACTTGGTTTTTTATAATATTTAAATCATGTGATACTAAATTGACTAAAATTTTTTTTTTATTGTATTCTGATGAACTGATATTTTTACCAATTGCACCTAACGTTTCATATAAATTTTTATTATCACATTTTTTATCTTCACTTATTCCATAAAATAATAATTCATAATTATCTGTATACATTTTTTTTTCAAAATTAGATTTTAAATCATTGTTATCAAAAAGTTTTTTTGGAATACTTTTCAAATCCAAAAGAGTTTTAATAGATTCAATATTCTTTTTTAAATTATTACATATTATAAAAATATAAAGATCAATATTCTTCTTTTTGAAAGTATTTGTATATTTAAAATTATCAATCATGCTATATAATAATATATTATTATATTATTATAAAAAATTTTTATTTAATTTTATAAAATAGTATAATATATTAAACAATTTTATTTATAAAATAATATATAATGAGAACTATTATATTTACAAATGCTAGAGATGAAAATAATATTTTAGAGTGGACAATACATCATAAAAATCTAGGATTTAATCATGTTTATATTTTTGATCATATATCAGTAATACCAATTAGTGATGTATTAAATGGTTTAAAAGATGTAACAGTTCACAATGTTGTTGAAAGTTTTGTACCTAAAACACAATTAATGTTAACTGCTGCAATTATTGCAAGAAATAATAATTATGATTGGATGTTTTATTTAGATGCAGATGAATTTTTAGCTTTACCACTTTTTCCAAATGTTGAAAGTTTTATAAATAATTATCCTAATAATAGTCAAATTGGTGTAAATTGGGTAATGTATGGAACAAATTATTTAAATGAAGAACCAAAAACAACAATATTAGAAAGTTATACTAGATATCAAGGATTAATAGATAAACATGTAAAATCATTTGTTAAACCACAATTAGTTATAAATGTAGTAAATCCACATTATTATATTATTGATAATAAATATATTTCATCTGGTATTATAATGAATAAGTGTGATCCCAATGAACCAGCATTTTTCCCAATTGACCCTCATACTCCTATTCATTTAATGCCTGCATTTATAGCACATTATATTTATCAAGCATATAGTGTTTATCTAAAAAGAAAGAGAGATAGAAATAGAGATGATATAAATTTACCACATAGTATAGATGATCAAAAATCATTAAATAATAAATTTAATAAATGTGAAACAACATTTATTAGAGATTTATATAATAATAATAATAAAATTAAAATGGAAGAATTTTTAAATTTAAGAAAATAAAATAATTTATCCTAATTTTTATATTTCAAACATAAAATTATATAAAATATAATTAGTCTATTTAATATTAAATAATTATTTTTTTGGATATATTCTTTAACCTATATTGGTGTTTCTAAAACAATAACATTTTCCTCTTTTAATTCAATCCTATCAATGGTATAATAATATTCATAATAATTTAATATTATATATAAAAATTGATTTATAAAAACTATTTAATTTTATATTAACATTAAAATAATTAATAAATAAATAAAATGAATTTACTAATAACATTAGATAATTTAGTTGAAGCAACAATAATAAAACGTCCTTCAAAAATTATTAAATCTCCATATGTGTCTGATATAAAATTATATAATAATGATGATAATAATGAATATTTAGG
>JACCDO011163809.1_pt1 | contig 19955 bp, 25 predicted proteins | sample 7446101 | NCBI WGS metagenome assembly JACCDO01 (sample SAMN15323440, study PRJNA562643) | freshwater metagenome | isolation source: river surface water | place: USA:Blue River Watershed | collected 2017-08-16
CAGACTCTCGAACGCCTCCGACCAGGACGGTCATTTCCCAGAAACCGACAAGTCGTTAAACCCACCAAACACCGCGCTTACAAGAACATTCGATAATATGAAAAAAAACTAACTTAACGGCATTGGGGCCAGACCCTTGGCACAGTGCGGCGACGTGGGCCAAATAAAAACCCGGTAAAACAGCAAACCGCGATTCGCTTTGATCCCGATGTACTGGCCGGTTTGCGCGCTACCGGCAAGGGCTGGCAAACGCGAGTGAATGAGGTGATGCGGGAATGGCTTAAAAACCATTCGCCGGTTTAGCACTGCGGTGGGTTTCGCTACGCTCTACCCACCCTACGGTTAAGCCAAACTATCGTTTGGCGCTCCGAGGATATTTCTAGCGTGCGGGGCTTAGAAGGCGAGTTGCCAGGTGAGGGCTCGGCCAGCGGCCCAGGTGCCTAGCCCGCGTAGGTTGGGCTGACGAAGGAAGCCCAACGTTTTGCCGCAAAGCATAAGCAGATTGTTGGGCTTCGTACCTCAGCCCAACCTACACGAACTACCCACCCTACGGCCCTAGAGAAATAAGGTCTTCAAGGTCAAACCTCAAACATCTCCCGCAGGCGCGCTAGCGTTTCTAGGAGGGTGGCGTCGTCTATGGAACCTAGCCGCTTCACGAGCCGTTGTTTATCAACGCTCCGTATCTGATCCAGCAGCAGCAAACCGTCTTGCTCGGAGAAATTCACGGCCACCCGAAAGGGCGCGGGGAAGCCCTTGCTGGTGAGGGGCGCCACCAGCACAGTCCGTAAGTGCTCATGCAGCTCTGGGGGCGAAATCACCACACAGGGGCGGGTTTTCTTGATTTCCGCCCCCAAGGTGGGGTCAAGACACACCAACCACACCTCACCACGCTGCAACCGTGGGGCTACCATGTCCACTCTCCGTCAGCGGACTCCTCGTCAAATTCCACTGGCCAAACGCTTTCATCTTCACCCTGCGCCGCGATCTGCTCCGCCGCCACCGCCCAACCTGCACGGGTTTGCGGCAGCGCCGAAATAATCAAGCGCCCGGCATCGACACTCAAATCCACCTCACCGCGCAGCCCACATTCACTCAGCAGCGCCGCAGGAATCAGCACCCCTTGAGAGTTACCAATCTTGCGCAAAACGGTTCGCATAGCCCACCTCCTGGCTTAATGTTATAACTTAATTATAACGATCGGGGCAGCCATAAGCCAAACTATCGTTTGGCGCTCCTGGGATTATCGTTTAGTGCTCCGGGAGTTATCGTTTAGTGCTCCGAGGATATTTCTGGCGTGCGGGGCTTAGAAGGCGAGTTGCCAGGTGAGGATTCGGCCACCGGCCCAGGTGCCTAGGGCGGCGCCGAGGGCGGTGACCCAGAAGTCTTTGGCGGAGACGGTGCCGCATTGGCACAGGCCGTCGTAGACCTCTTTCGCCAAACCGGCGCCCGCACCGAGTAGCAAGGCGTTTTTGTAGCGGGCGGGGTTGTGGGGATCTTGGGCAGCCATGCTGGCGGCGCTGATGATGGCCCCGGCGGCAAGATGCAATTTCTTGTCCGGCCCCGTCCAGTCGTCAGCGTGGGCAGGGCTGGCGCACAGGGCCAGCATGAGCAATACAGTTACGATCTTCATCCCAAAGTCTTTCCCGTCTCGTCACAAAGCAGACTAACGGCACCTCTAGCCTCTAGCCTCTAGCCTCTAGCCTCTAGCCTCTAGCCTCCAAGACCTCCCCCCACCCCAAACCCCGCAACACCTGCGCAAAGTCATCGGCCACTGGCGCGGTGAGGTGTAGGGGCTGGCCGGTTTGGGGGTGTTGCACGTCCATACTCAGGCAGGCCAGCAACATGCGCTGCACATTGAAGAGCTGTTGAAACAAGCGGTTGTGGCGTCCTTTGCCGTAGGTGGCGTCGCCGATGATAGGGTGGGCAATGTGTTTGAGGTGGCGGCGCAATTGGTGGCGGCGGCCTGTTTGCGGTTGTAGTGCCAAGAGGGCGTAGCGGCTGCTGGGGTAGCGATCCACGGCATAGGGTAGCTCCACCGTGGCGAGGCGCTGGTAGACGGTCACGGCCTCTTGGGGCAATTGCTCGGCGCGGGGATCGACAAATTCCACTTCATCGGGGCGGCGCACCAGGGGGTGGTCGATCACGCCCTGCGCCTCCGGGTGGCCACGCACCACCGCCAGGTAGCGCTTGTGTACTTGCTGGGCTTCAAATTGGCGCGAGAGCTGCCGCCCGGCGTCTTCATTCAGGGCGAACAGCAGCACGCCGGAAGTGCCTTTATCCAGGCGATGCACGGGATAAACCCGCTGGCCAATCTGGTCGCGCACGATTTGCAGGGCAAAGCGGGTTTCGTAGAAGTCCAGGGCGGTGCGATGCACCAGCAAGCCGCTGGGTTTATGCACGGCAATCAGGCATTCGTCCCGATACAAAACGGGCAGTTCTTCCCGCAGCGGAGCGTTCACAACCACGTCCCGCCAGCACTATGGGGCCACACCACCGGGGTGCTATGAGCGCTGAAATTAATGTCTAGGGCCATGTTCATGAATGAAATCCATAGGCTGGCGAAAAAAGCCGTCCAAAAGCCAGAGAGATAGAAGCCGCGCACCAAGGCCGAGACCAAGAGCAATAGCCCAGCATTAATCACCAGCACAAACAGCCCTAAGCTGAGGATGGAGAGGGGCAAGGTGAACAGAATCAGCACCGGGCGCAGCACGCTATTCACCATGCCCAGCACCAGCGCGGACACCAACAGCGCTGAGGTGTCCGCAAAACGCACGCCCGCAAAAAGGCGGCTGGCCACCCACAGGGACAAGGACATCAAGCCCCAGTGCCAGAGCAAGGATAGGATGGATTCAGACATGCTCAGTGCGGGGCCTCGGGCCCGGCTTGCAACTCACGAAAGCGCTGCAATTCGGCATCGAAGCGGCGATTAATGGCTTCAATATCGCGCTCATGGTTGGCGATGGATAGGCGCAAGCCCTGTTGTTCCGCTGCCCGCTCCCGCTGTTGTTGTGGGTCGGTGCTGGCGGGGGCTCGTAGCAGCGCTTGCAAACGGGCGCTGAACTCCTGTTGCGCCAATTGGTGCGGCGCTAGAGCGTTGGCGCGCATTTGTGCCAATTCCTGTTCGGAACTGTAGCTGGCTAACAAGGCCCGGTCGCGGCGGCGCTGGGCTTCTTGACGTTGCGCCGCGTCTTTGCGCTTTTGTTCGTCCTGCATACGCTGGGCTTGCTGACTGGGGGAAAGCGGCGCATCCACCTGACGCACCACCATGCCCTGGCCGTTCATGACTCGATAAGCCCGGTCGTGGCAGGCTTTGGGCAGGGTGTCAGCGCATAACAGCCGTTGCCCGGATTCCACACAGCAATAACTCAGACGTTCATCCGCCGTCGCCACGCCCATGTGGAAACACAACAACACTAGGGCCGCCCCTCGCCCATCACCAAGCCTAGCGAGAGTGCGGCCCCACGTATTCATTTAGGCGTTGATGCCGTACTTGGCCCGGTAGGCTTCCACAGCAGGCAGATTGCGTTGCAGATCGGCGTTGTCTTGCAAGAAACCCAGCAAATCCCGCAGGCTGGCCACGGCAATCACCGGCAGGCCATATTGGCGTTCCACTTCTTGCACGGCGGACAAGTCGCCCTGGCCTTTTTCTTGACGATCCAGGGCAATCACCACACCAGCAGGGGTCGCGCCTTGGTGACGAATCAGATCCACGGATTCGCGCACAGACGTGCCCGCAGAAATCACATCATCAATAATCAGCACCCGGCCTTGCAGGGGCGCGCCAATCAGCTTGCCGCCTTCACCGTGGTCTTTGGCTTCTTTGCGATTGAAAGCGAAGGGCACGCTGCGGCCCCGTTGGGCCAATGCCATGGAAGCGCCCGTGGCTAAAGAGATGCCCTTGTACGCCGGGCCGAACAGCATGTCGAACTGCACGCCGCTGTTCAAAATGGCTTGGGCGTAGAAATCCGACAGCTTGACCATGGAGCCGCCGTCATCAAACAGGCCCGCATTAAAGAAGTAGGGAGAGAGTCGCCCCGCTTTCGTTACAAATTCACCAAAACGCAACACACCCTTGGCACAGGCGAAAGCGATGAAATCCCGGCTAAAATCCACAGTTCCCGTCCTTTTTTAAGTCAATTTGAAGGAAGCCGCATGTTACGCGCCATCTCGATAAACCTCAACGGCATCCGTTCAGCCCAAACCAAGGGCTTTTTTGAGTGGTTAAGCCAACAAAATGCCGATTTTGTGTGCTTACAAGAGCTAAAAGCCCAAGAAACCGACCTCACGGCAGAAATGCGAGCCCCCGGCCCCTATCAAGGCTATTTCCACTTCGCGGAGAAAAAAGGCTATAGCGGCGTGGGCATCTACTGCCGCCACCCGCCGGAAAACGTGCAAATCGGCATCGGCGATCCAGAATTCGACGCCGAAGGCCGTCTGGTGCGCCTGGATTGGCCCGGCCTATCGGTCATTTCGGTGTATGTACCGTCCGGTTCGTCCTCGCCAGAACGGCAAGACGCCAAATTCCGCTTCATGAAGCTGTTTTACCTCATGCTGGCGGCGCTACGGGCGGAAGGCCGAGAAATCCTGGTGTGCGGCGATTGGAACATCGCCCACCAAGAAATCGACCTAAAAAACTGGAAATCCAACCAGAAGAATTCCGGCTTCCTGCCCGAAGAACGGGCATGGCTGACGCAAGTCTTCAACGAACTAGGCTGGGTAGACGTATTTCGCCAGCTCTACCCCCAAGAAGGCCCCGGCGCCTATACCTGGTGGTCAAATCGCGGCCAAGCCTGGGCCAAAAACGTGGGTTGGCGCATCGACTACCAAATCGCCACCCCCAGCCTCGCCGCCAGCGCCCAACAAGGGGCGGTGTACAAAGAGCAGCGCTTTAGCGATCATGCGCCGCTGACGGTGGATTTTGCTTGGGGCTGATGCTTGCTTCGTTCAGACCAGCGCGCCGTTTCTTTTCTTTTTCTGAGTACCCTGCCTTGCAGCGCATTCTCAATTGCTTTGTTCAACTACTCAGGGTGCTGGCGCTCCCTTTTGTGATCGTGGGTCGGATTATTTTTTGGTTGTTATTTGCGCTCGCGGCGCTGTTGTTTGTGCGCCACTTGAGTTCTAAATCCCGCCGGGCGGGGGCGGTGGAGCGTAGCCGTCCGGCTCAGGGGAAACCCACGCACACGCCCCAAGGCAAGCCGATTGAAGACATGGTGGCCTGTGCGCGCTGTGGTTTGCTCTTGCCGGAGAGTGAAAGCGTGAAAAAGAGCGGCCAACATTTTTGCTGCTCAGACCATGCCCGCTGATCGTGCCGACGTGTGGCTGGCCGGTGCCCGCGTGGTGGCGTCACCCAACTGTGACGAACGGCCCGAGGGCGAAGCGCCCAGCTTGGTGGTGATCCACGCCATTAGTCTGCCCCCCAAGCAGTTTGGTGGTAATGCCATCGAGCGCTTATTCACCAATACCCTGGACGCCCAGGCCCACCCTTTTTTCCAAGAGATTGTCGGCTTGCGGGTGTCGGCCCATTTTTTGATCCGACGGGACGGGGAACTGCTGCAATTCGTGCCCTGCCACAAGCGGGCCTGGCACGCGGGGGTATCGCGCTGGCGCGGGCGGGAGCGCTGCAATGATTTTTCTCTGGGTGTGGAGCTGGAAGGCTGCGACGACCAGCCGTTTACGCCCGTGCAATACACGGTTTTGGCGGATTTGATCGGGCGTTTGCAGGCCGATTGGCCGCTGCTGGATATGGCCGCCCACAGCGACATTGCGCCGGGGCGAAAAACTGACCCTGGCCCCCACTTCGATTGGCCGCACTTACACCACCTACTAGGCCGCCCTCTGTTAAGCCCGCACATGCCTAAGCCTTGAAATATCAAGACTTAGCGCACGCCCTTCCCCGCCCAGCACAGCAGTAACAGCCGAGAAAAATTCGCCCCGGCTGGGCGTTTGTCATGGGTGCTTTTGTCCTTTATGACCCTCATTTTTTCTGCGTACACGTTCAGAAAATTTCCTACTTTTTTACCCCAGAATTCACCCTTGGGTTTACCCCGTCCGGCCCTTTATTGACTATTTCGATACAAATCAATAGAATGCCGTTCATCACGTCATTTTCGTGATGCAAAAGTCATCGACACCAGTTTCTTCAGCATACGTTCCAACCGTGCTTGGTGCCGATATATGTTCGTGCTTTGTACCTTGCGGCGAAGCACACTTGACCAGTTTTGATGTCAGTCTTTTTCGGACTCTAGGCCTCGTCTCCACCTTGGAATCGGGCCACGAAAATACCCCTTGTGGGCGCTATCGCAGAGTCTTGAAAGGCATCACACCGAAAGGAGCAAGTTATGAACTACGCAATGCGTCTGTGGAAGTTTGTGAGTAACACCGCTTCCATCCTGTTCCAATTCGCCCACGGCGGTTTAGTAATCACAGGCTTGGTGGTTATTCTGCTAGTCGGCTCCCGCGTCGGCCTAGGCGGTTTTCAGCACACACAAAACGAGCTGAAAAGCTGGGTCAGCACCCTGTGGCTCATGGACAACAACGGAACGCAAGCCGTTGTATTGCCCACGACCACGCCATTAGTCACACCGGACATGCGCCGGGTGTCTGAATACTTGGCCCACCGTTACCGGGTCGCCTCCCCCGCCGTCGAACCTTTAGTGGCGGCAGCCCATATGGTGGGTGGCAAAGTCGGCTTAGACCCCATGCTGATTCTGGCGGTGGTGGCCATTGAGTCCAACTTCAACCCCTTTGCGGAGAGCCACAAAGGCGCCCAAGGCTTAATGCAGGTGATCCCGAGGTACCATCAGGACATCCTGGCGCGACAAGGGGACGCCGACAATCCCCTGCTGGACCCGATCACCAATATCGAAGTCGGGGCCAAAGTGTTAAAGAATTCCATCGTGAAAGCGGGGAATCTTAAAGATGGTCTCCAGCAATACGGTGGCGCCGCCGACGACAACGGCAGCCTGTACGCCACCAAAGTGCTGGCCATCAAGCAGCAATTGGACTTGGCTAAGAAAAACGCCCTCGGCGCTTAGCCCAGCCCCTGTTCCAAGCCCGAAAGGCATGCGGCGTAAGCCCCATGCCTTTTCGCTTTCTGGCCTCTTGTCAGCGCAAATCCTTACCGCCCTAGCGAACTTTTCTTACACCACTCTTGCAGTGCAACAAAAGTTCAGCACGGGTTTTCCCTAGTCTCAGACCGGGCATTTCTCTAGCGCGCACCGTGTTGATTTTTATAACCTAAATTTACGGGTGAAAATTTTATTGCAGCGCACAAAAAATGCTTGACAGCCATCTAAGCGCCTCTATAATTCGAACCATGACGCACCGCACAATACCCACTCCGGTTTCAAGCACCGAGGGTAGTCAGGTGGTGCCACCCAATTCGTTCTGACCCATTTTTATTAGGAGCTTCTCATGACCTCTTTCGTGACCCCCGAACAATTCGCCGCCTCCAACAAAGCTGGCGTGGAAACGCTGTTGAGCATCGCCAACACCGCTTTCGCTTCCGCTGAGCGTCTGGCTGCTCTGAACCTGAACGTAGGCCGTGCTGTTCTGGAAGACTCCGTGAACAACATCAAGGCTCTGCTGTCCGTGAAAGACGCACAAGAGTTCGTGTCCCTGCAATCTTCCCTGGCCCAGCCCGCTCTGGAAAAGGCTGTTGCTTACGCTCGCAACCTGTACGAAATCTCCGCTCAAACCCAAGAAGAGTTCTCCAAGCTGTTCGAAGGTCAATTCGCTGAAGCCAACAAGAACGTGGCCGCCGCTCTGGACAAGGCTGCTAAGTCTGCTCCCGCTGGTTCCGACGTGGCCGTGGCTGCTGTGAAGTCCGCCATCGCTGCTGCTAACTCCGCTTACGACAGCATCAACAAGGCTGCCAAGCAAGTGGCTGAAATCGCCGAAGCCAACGTGGCCGCCGCCACCAACGCCACGGTGAAGGCTGTGGGCGCTACCGCTGCCAAGCCCGTGGTTGGCAAGAAGGTTGCCTAATTAGGCTCGGCTGCGCCCTGCGCGCAGCTCAGTGTTGCAAGCAAAACGCCCCGCATTGCGGGGCGTTTTGCTTGGCTCGCGATCAGCACAGGCACTCAGCTTTTCCCTTGCCATTCCAAACCCAAGCTGGTCATCTCGGCCTGAATTTCTAACATGGCGGCTTGCACTTGGCTGGGTTCGCCTTTCATGCCTAATTCAATGTGGCGCCGGATATGCTCGTTACCGAATGAGGGCAGGCTAAATAGACTGGCTTGGGGATAACGGGCGGTGATGTGCTGCATGAAACTGAGCAAATTACCTTCGTAAGCCTCAAACACGATGATGGACTGCTCTAGGTAAGCATGGGCATGGTGCAGATGGGGATAAATCGTATCCAACACCCAGGCCGCCATGGGCCACGCCATCTGCGGGAAGCCGGGCATGAAGTAATGCTCCCGCACCGAAAAGCCGGGGATGCGATTGAAGGGATTGGGAATAATCTCCGCGCCCAAGGGGAACTCCCCCAAAGCCAAGCGTTGGGGTGTGACCTCCTCACCAAAACGAGCCCGAATTTCCCGCTCTGCCCCCCGATGCAAGGCCAGGGACACCCCCAAAGCAGAGGCCGCTGCCTGACGGGTATGGTCGTCCGGGGTGGCGCCAATGCCACCGAAGGAAAACACAATGTCGCCGCTGGCGAAGCTGTGCTGCAAGGCTTCGATGAGGCGCGGGCGATCATCGCCAATATACAAACTCCAGGCCAAACTCAGGCCTCGCTCTTTGAGCAGACCTTGTATGGTTTGAAAGTGTTTGTCCTCACGCCGTCCGCTGAGAATTTCATCACCGATGATGATGGCTCCAATCGCCATAAGGCCTCCTTGTTAGCCGGGAAAACGATCACCCACTTGAGCGTGGGCATACCACGCCAGAATCTCGGCCACCGTCGCCGCGTCCGCAGCGGGCGACCAAGGGGCTTGGTCGGCCTCCGCCAGCGGCTGGTAAGGGCCATGTTTCACTTCAAAGATCACCGCGCCCACATCCAGCGACAACACCGCATGCCACGCCCCGGCTGGGTTTTCCAAGAGCGCGCAGTCTTGGCCCAATACCGTGCGGGCTGTGACCACGCCCTGCTCATCAAAATGCAGCACCACAAAGCGACCACGCAGGGGGTACAACAGTTCCCAGGTGTGGGGATGGCGATGGGGACGCACGTAGGTGCCCGGTTCCATGGCAATGGCGAGCCGTTGTATCGGGTCATCCAGTTGTTCATGGGCGTTCCAATTGGCACGCAAACGGGGCGACTGTTGGGCTTGTTGGCTTAATTGATCTAATTGGGCACTTGTAAGGGATTTCAAAGCGGTTCTCCACAACGAAACGCGGCATTGTGCGGCAAAAGTCTCGACTCCGCCCAGAGGCGTGGCTTGAGTTTTTCCATCAGCCGTCACACACTGCCGCCTCTTGCCTTACCTTCACCTACCATGCATAACGCGTTACTTATCCTGCCCGATTTTGCCTTGATTCTCATGGGTTATGCCCTACGCAGGCAGTTGCAATTAGGCGACCACTTTTGGTCGGGCCTGGAAAAACTGATTTACATGGTGCTGTTTCCCGCCTTACTGTTTAACGCCCTGATCCGCAGCCACATCGACTTCCAGGCCGCCGCGCCCTTGGTGGTCACTGGTTTTTGCGCCTTGGCCACCGGGGCCAGCTTAGGGCTATTCGCCCGACCTTTATTCCGCCAAGCGCCCATGGTGTTCGCCTCCCACTACCAAGGGGCGTTTCGCTACAACTCCTATATTGGTCTGGCGATAGCCGCCAAGCTACACGGAGCAGCGGGCATCGCCGCCATGGGCATTTTGGTGGGCACGATGGTGCCGCTGGCCAATATTGTGGCCGTGGGCATGCTGGCCCGGCATAGCAATACCGGCTTGCTGCGGGAACTGGCCCGTAATCCCTTGATCCTCGCCACCCTGAGCGGTTTGCTGTGCAACGTGGCCGGGCTGCAACTGCCGGAAGCGGGCACTCAAATTTTGGGGCGCTTGGCCGAAGCCTCCATCGCCATGGGTCTTTTGGCCGTGGGCGCCGCACTGCGCCTCAAGGGCAACAGCGGCAACCACCTACCGGGGCTGTACCTCACCGCCGTCAAGCTGCTGGCCGTGCCCGCCATGGCCTGGACGGCGGGCTGGTATTTGCAATTGCCCAGTGTTTATTTCCAATGCGCGGTGATCTTCGGCGCCCTGCCCACCGCTAACTCCTGCTACATCCTGGCGGTACGCATGGGCGGTGACGGCCCCGGCACCGCTTGGCTGATCTCCGCCAGCACCCTACTCGCCATGCTCACTATGCCCCTGTGGCTGGTGCTACTCAGTCGTTAGGCCCACAACGCCGGGACTAAAAACCTATTTACGCTCACGGCAGGGGCGCATTTATTTGCCTAGTCTATGGGTTAGGGGCGAATAAATTCGACCCTACAGAACTCGGGCTTGAGACGTAAAAAAAGCTTGGGCTCCCCTACGGAAGCCCAAGCTTGATGGAAACGCTGCCCGCCGCGCTCAGAAGCGGGTGTCTAAACCCGACTCGGCCATTTCAGCGGCGCGAATCACAGCGCGGGCTTTGTTTTGGGTTTCGGCCCATTCGGAATCAGGATTGGAATCCGCCACAATGCCCGCCCCCGCTTGCACAAACAGCTTGCCGTCTTTAAGCACAGCGGTGCGAATGGCGATGGCGATGTCCATGTCGCCGTGGAAACCCAGATAGCCCACGGAACCGGCGTAGATGCCGCGCTTCACGGGCTCCAGCTCGTCAATGATTTCCATGGCCCGGACTTTAGGCGCGCCGGACACCGTGCCCGCCGGGAACGTGGCTTTCAGCACATCCAACGCGGTGAGATTGGGTTTAAGGCGACCTTCCACGTTAGAGACGATGTGCATCACATGGGAGTAGCGCTCGATCACCATGGTGTCGGTGACTTTGACGGAACCCACTTTTGCCACGCGCCCGCAATCGTTGCGTCCCAAGTCCAAGAGCTGTACGTGCTCTGCCAGCTCTTTTTGGTCAGCCAGCAGCTCGGTAGCCAGGGCTTGATCTTCTTCCGGTGTGGCACCGCGCTTGCGCGTGCCCGCGATGGGGCGCACGGTCACGCGAGCATCTTCGCCCTCACCTTCCACGCGCACCAGAATTTCCGGCGACGCGCCCACCACATGGAAATCTTCAAAATTGAAGTAGAACATGTAGGGGGATGGATTTAAGGAGCGCAGGGAGCGGTATAGCGCCAAAGGACTGGCAGTAAAGGGCTTTTCCATGCGCTGGGACAACACCACTTGCATGATGTCGCCTTCGCGGATGTATTCCTTAGCGCGCAACACAGCGGCTTTGAAGCCTTCTTCGCCAAAGGTGGATACCGCTTCGGCAGAGCTCGTGGGCTGTTCCGTGGGAATAGCTACGGGGGCACGCAATTGGCCCAGCAACTCTTTCAAGCGTACTTGCGCCTTTTGATAGGCACCCGGTACACCCGGCTCGGCATAGACAATCAAGGTCAGCTTGCCGGACAGGTTATCCACCACCGCCAGCTCTTCGGAGAGCAGCAGCAGAATATCCGGGGTGCCCATATCGCCAGCCGTGGGGCCGTGGCAGAGTTTTTTCTCCACATAACGCACGGTGTCGTAGCCAAAGCAGCCCACCAAACCGCCAGTAAAACGGGGCAAGCCCTGGGCGGGCGGGGCCTTGAAACGGGTCATGTATTGGGCGATGAAATCCAGGGGATTCACACCTTCGGCCCGTTCGGCAATGCGTTGGCCGGTGAGCACCAGCACCTTGTCGCCATAGACAGCGATGCGGGTGGGGGCAGACAGGCCAATAATGGAATAGCGCCCAAAACGCTCGCCGCCCTGCACCGATTCCAACAAATAGGTGTAGGGCTGATTGGCTAGCTTGAGGTAAATGGACAGGGGGGTGTCCAAGTCACAATAGGTTTCGAGCGTGACGGGGATGCGATTAAACGCTTGGGCGGCGAGCGCCTCGAATTGAGCTTCGGTCATCATGAGCCTCTAAAAATGAATTAAACAAACGGAATGAATGGGGGGTTTAGGGACGCCAAGGACGCCAACCCTCAGTCCAGTTCATACGCAGATGTTTTTTCATTTTCGAGACCATAATGAGCTTTACGTTGATAAATCAGGCTATTGCCACCCGTTGGGCGACTTCAAGAACGCTGGATACTAGCGCATCGCAATCGCCACTGTCCACCTTCTTGCCTTCGTTGTAACCATACGGCACACAAAACACCGGGCAACCCGCCGCCCGTGCCGCTTCAATGTCATTCATAGAGTCGCCCACATGCAGATTATGCTCGGGGGCCACACCTAATACGCGGCAGGCAAAATGTACTGGCTCCGGGTGGGGCTTTTTGTGAGGTGTGGTATCACCGCCCACCACCACTTGGAAATAGTGGGCCAAACCCAGGCGCTCCAGCAGCGGTTGTGCAAAGGCATCCGCCTTATTGGTGATGCACGCCATGGGAATGGCGCGCTCACGCAGATATTCCAGCCCCTCCACCACGCCAGGATAAATGGTGGCGGCGCTACCGTTCACCTCACCGTAGTGGCGACGAAACACGCTAATGGCCTGCTGGAGCCGCTCCGGCGTAGGCGCGGCCTCACGGGTTAAGCAGCGTTCCACCAAATTGGGTATGCCCTTGCCCACAAAGCAGCGCACTTCGTATTCCGTGCGCCCCGCTTCCCCCAGCTCCGCCAACATCCGGTTAGCCGCCTCGGCCAAGTCCGCCACGGAATCCACCAGCGTGCCGTCTAAATCAAAGGTGACGGAACGAATTTGCCCAGCACTCATGCTCACACCTTGGCCAATTCAGCGCGCAGTGCAGCGATCACGGAGTCGTAACGGTTCGGATCGCTGTCTTTACCCGCGCCATACACCGCAGAACCAGCCACGAAGGCATCTGCCCCGGCACGGGCGATGTCGGCGATGTTGTCCACCTTCACGCCGCCGTCGATTTCCAGGCGAATCGAGCGCCCGGTTTTGGCGGTGTAGGCGTCGATCTTGGCGCGGGCTTCCCGGCACTTGTTCATGGTTTCGGCGATGAACTTCTGACCGCCAAAGCCGGGGTTCACGCTCATCAGCAGCACCACGTCCAGCTTGTCCATGACGTAATCCATGTAAGACAGGGGCGTGGCCGGGTTAAACACCAAGCCCGCTTGGCAGCCGGATTCTTTAATCAGACCCAAGCTACGATCCACATGCTCAGAGGCCTCCGGGTGGAAGGTAATGATGTCCGCACCGGCCTTGGCAAAGTCAGGAATGATGCGATCCACGGGCTTGACCATCAAATGCACGTCGATGGGCGCCTTGGTGCAGGGACGAATGGCCTCGCACACCAGGGGGCCGATGGTGAGATTGGGCACGTAATGGTTATCCATCACGTCAAAGTGAATCCAATCTGCGCCAGAGGCGATCACAGACGCCACTTCCTCCCCCAAACGGGCGAAATTGGCAGACAAAATACTCGGTGCAATGATGTAAGACATGGGCGGCCCCCAAAAAAACAGAGCGGCGATTCTAGACCGAATCGCCGCTCTTTTCTGAGTGATTTCGTAAGCTTTTCTGCGCTTACAGACTACTTTTCCACCACCAACTTGACCGAGGTTTCCCCCTTGCGCCCTTGTTTATCCCAAATCTGCAAACGCAAGCTGTGCTGGCCAGCGGGAATCGCCGCCTGATCCACCGTAATCCCCGAAGACGAAGGCTGTACCTTGGACAGCACCCGGTCAGTGATGTCCAAACCCAGAAAACCGTACAACACCTTAAAGCTGGCTGGATCAATCTCCGTGCCCGGCGCAGGCACGAACTGGATACGAATGGGGAACGGCGTTTTCACCGCCCCATCCGGCTTGGGCGCCAGCAACACTACCTCCGGCGCCAGAGAGATAGAGCGCGTGGCCGTACGAATCCGCACCGGCTCTTGCTCCTCCATCTGCCCACCAAATGCCTGCTCCCGCGCCACCTCCTCGTCCGACACCAATTGCACAGGCCCCGCCCAAACCAAGCCCGCCCCCGCCAAACACAGCAACGCTAGCCACGCTTTCATGTTCCGCACTCCAATGACAAGACCCAGAAAAAATACCACAAGGCCCCGAGGCACTACACCTTAGACAACAGCTTCAAAGCCTGACGAATACCGTCGGCCACCGATACGCCAGCGGGGAGCAGTTTGAGTGCGGCGCTGGCTTCTTTATCGCTGTAACCCAGGGCCACCAGGGCGTGCAGGATGTCGCTGCTGTCGTCGCTGTGGCTGGTGACGCCACCGGCACCTGCTGGAGCAGCGCTGCTGCCTTTGGGCAATTTGTCGCGCAATTCTAAGAGCAGGCGCTCGGCGGTTTTTTTACCGATGCCGGGAATTTTGATGAGGCGACCGGCTTCTTGGGCGGCGATGGCTTGGGCCAGATCGGGCACAGATAGGCCGGACAAAATGGCTAAGGCCGTGCGAGCACCGATGCCAGACACTTTGAGCAATTGCCGGAAGGCGGCCCGCTCGTCATCGCTCAGGAAGCCGTACAAAAAATGCCCGTCTTCTCGCACCGCCAAGTGGGTGAACAGGCTGAGCTTATCGCCCACGTTAGGCAGGTTGTAGAACGTGCTCATGGGCACATCCACTTCGTAACCCACGCCATGCACATCGAGCACAATTTGCGGTGGGTTCTTGGCCAACAGCAGGCCGGTTAAGCGTCCGATCATGGCAATTCCTTGATTTATTGCGAGCTTAGGCCAGCGCCAGAGCGATGGCTAAAGCGATGCCGTGCAGGTTGGCGGCGGCAATGGTGAGTTTGATAGCAGGTTCAAGGGCTTCAGGCTCGGCGGCGTGGGCCATGAGCACACGGGCGGCTTTGAGGCTGAACAGCAAAGATAAGCAGGCAATGGCCGCCGTACTGGGCAAGCTGCCCCGGCCCACTTGCGCCACCAGCCACATCATCGCCAGCACCGCGATCAAGGGATAACCCCAACGCGCCCCTAGCGGCCCTAAGCGCACGATCACCGTGGCCTTACCGGCGCTTTGGTCGGCTTTGTAATCGGGGAATTGGTTGATGTACAAGACATTGGCCACCAACAAGGCATAGCCCAAACCCGCCGCCCAAGGTTGAAAGGCAAACTCGCCGCGCTGCACATAATCCGCCCCCAACACCACCAGCAGAAAACCCGCCGTTACCGCCAGCTCGCCCACCCCACGGCACATCAATTGCAGGGGTGGCGCGGAATAGGCCCAGCCCACCAGCAGCCCAGCCAGACCAATCCAAATCAGGCCCGCATCCGACACCGCCGCCAGCCACAGCCCCGCCGGAATCACGGACAGCAACAAGGCGTAGCCAAAACGCCCCACGGCATTCAGTTCCATCACCCCGTTTTGAATGAAGCGGCTGCCGCCGGTAAATGGGAACAAGCGCTCACGGTTGGCGGCATCGGAGCCATTTTGAGCGTCGTAATAGTCGTTAATCACATTCACGCCCGCGTGGGCCACCATGGCAAAAAACACGGTGAGCGTGGCTTTAAGCGGGCTCAACACCACCCCGCCCAGCTTGGCCGTCGCCAAACCTAGCAAGCAACCCACCAAGGTCACGCTCAAAAACGCAGGCCGCGTCGCCAAAAAGTAGCGCAACAGCGGATTCGGCAAAGCCGCTAAAGTCGGTTCAACAGGGGGCATGGCTACTCCAAGATGAGGTGAAAGTGTGCGATGAGTATTTAACCCAGCTGCGCGCCCACTACCACGGGCGTGCCGCGTAGGAAGTCGGCGGCGGGCAGGCGTTTGCCGCCGGGTTTTTGTAGGCGGGTGAGGCGCAAGGCGCCGGAGCCACAAGCCACCACGATGCCCTCCGGGCCCACGGCCAGCACTTGCCCGGCGGGGCCGCTGGCGTCCACGGGCTGGGCCTCCCAGATTTTGAGCACGGTCTCGCCCAATTTGCTGCTGGCACCGGGGAAGGGATTGAAGGCGCGGATGGCGCGGTCTAATTCCTGGGCAGAACGCTGCCAATTCAATTCCGCTTCGGCTTTGCCAATTTTGGCGGCGTAGGTCACGCCCTCTTCCGGCTGGGGCGTGGCAGTCAGACCGCCCTGCTCCAGTTGCTTCAGCCCTTGCACGATTAGTTCAGCGCCCATAGAGGCCAGCTTGTCGTGCAGGCTGCCCGTGGTGTCTTGGGGCAGGATGGGCAAGCGGGCTTCCAAGAGCATGGGGCCGGTATCCAGCCCCGCGTCCATTTGCATCAGGGTAATGCCGGTTTCCGCATCCCCGGCTTCGATAGCGCGGTGAATGGGCGCGGCACCGCGCCAACGGGGCAGTAGCGAGGCGTGGATATTCACGCAGCCCAGACGCGGCATATCCAGCACCACTTGCGGCAGGATCAAACCATAGGCCGCCACCACCAACACATCCGCCGCCACGTCTTGCAAGGGCTGCTGGGCCTCAGGCGTGCGCAGTTTTTCCGGCTGATGCACGGGTAGGCCGTGTTTTAGGGCCACTTGTTTCACCGGGCTGGCTTGCAAAGCCATACCGCGCCCGGCGGGCCGATCTGGCTGGGTGAGCACCAAGGGCACTTCGTAACCTGCGGCCAAAATGGCTTCCAAGGCCGCCGCTGCAAATTCCGGCGTACCGGCAAACGCTACACGCATGGTCATACTCTTTCTAAAGGAGGGAGGCCCTTAGGCCTGATCGGGTACGGCGGGGGCATCGAGGCGCATCACCAGCACCTTATCCACCCGGTTGCGGTCCATATCCATCACTTCGATGCGGAAACCAGCGGTTTCGATGTGATCGGTGGGGGCGGGGATGCGGCCCAAGGCGAACATGACGAAACCGCCCAAGGTGTGGAAATTGCGCGTGCCTTCGCCGGGTAATTCGTCGCTGATGGCAAAGGCGGTTTTCACCCGTTCAATACTGGTATCGCCATTCACCAACCACGAGCCATCCTCCCGGCGCACGATGTCTTGGTCTTCCGGCGCGGCGGGTAGGGCTACTTCCCCGACGATGGAAATGAGCACGTCCGTCATGGTCACCACGCCTTGCACATCACCGTATTCATCCACTACCAGGGCGAATTGCAGGCGGGAGCGGCGGAAGTTTTCCAGGGCTTGGGTAGTGCTGATGGATTCGGGAATGTACAGGGGCGGATGTAACACGGCCTCGATGTCTTGGGCGCTGATTTCATGGCCCGCCAGGGTTTGCTTGAGCAAATCCCCAGTCTGCAAAATGCCCAACACATGCTCCAGGCCGTCCCGGCACACCACCAGCCGGGCATAGGCTGCGTGGGCAATGGTGTGGCGCAATTCTGCCGCGCCATCGTTTAAGTCCAGCACGCACATCTCATGGCGCGGCGTCATGATGGCGGCGATGCTTTGATTGTCGAGGCGCAACACGTTTGAGACGATGGCCTGCTCGCTTTCGTGGAACACCCCGGCCTCGGCACCTTGTTCCATGAGCACTTTGATTTCATCGTCGGTCACGGGCGGCTCATCTTTTTGATTGGCACCAAAAATCCGCAGCAGCACCGCACAGGAGCCGGACAGCACCACCACCAAGGGATGGGAAATGCGCGCCAACACCACCATGGGCCGGGACACCAGCGAGGCGATTTGCTCTGGGGCCAGCAAGGCCAAGCGCTTAGGCAGCAGTTCCCCCACCACCACCGAGAAATAGGTCAGGCCGACGATGGTGATGGCCAAGGCCGTGACCTTGGCGTAAGGCTCGAAATAGGGAATGTGCGCCAGCCAAGCGCCAAGCGGGTCAGCAATGGCGGTCTCACCGATAGCCCCGCTCAAGATACCCACCGAGGTAATGCCCACTTGGATGGTGGACAAAAAGCTGGACGGCTCGTCTTGCAAGCCCAAGGCCGTTTGCGCTCCCGGCTTGCCGTTATCCGCCAGATTTTGCAGCCGGGCCTTGCGGGACGACACCACCGCCATTTCTGACATAGCAAACACGCCATTAATCAGAATCAGCAAAAAAATCAGCGTGATATCCATTAGGCGGTGATGCGGGCCTGTTTAGCGAGCCGAGTTTTAATGCGTTCTTGTTTAAGGCGAGACAGGTATTGCACGAACACCTTACCGTTCAGGTGGTCGATTTCGTGTTGAATACACACCGCCAGCAGGCCTTCCGCATCCAAAGTGAACGCTTGACCTTCGGCGTTCAGGGCCTTGACCGTCACCCGTGCGGCGCGCTTTACATCTTCAAAAATACCCGGCACCGACAAGCAGCCCTCTTCCCCCAGTTCCTCGCCTTCTTTGCTCAGAATTTCGGGATTAATGAGGGTGAGCAGATCGTTTTTTTCTTCGGTAATGTCGATCACGATCACGCGCACATGCTCATCCACTTGGGTGGCGGCAAGGCCAATACCGGGGGCCGCGTACATGGTTTCTGCCATGTCTTTGACCAGCTTACGAATGCGGTCGTCCACCTCTTTTACAGGGGCCGCCAGTTTGGATAAACGCGCATCCGGATAGCGCAGAATGTTCAGAAGTGCCATAAAAAGTCTTGCAAAGATAAGGAATTACGTGCAAAATTTCAGGAATTTTACACGGTTCGGTTTAGTGCAACAGCATCATCATCCACATCGGCAATTAATACAAATTCATTAATACCGAGCCAATTCTTCCACTGTATTGCCCTGGTTTGTCAGCCGCCGTAGCGCCGCGCAGATGGCCTCATTCGGATCACGATTCGGATCATTTTTACCCGTCACCGCCCTATCCGTACCGAACCCATGCTCCGCTGCATTATAACCGCGCTCCTGTTTTTCACTGCCCATGCCCTGGCGCAAAGCCCCAGCCTCGCGCCGCCCGCCCTCACCGATAACGCACCAGACCAGTACACGGTCAAGCCGGGCGACACGCTATGGAGCATTGCCCGCACCTATCTGAAAGAGCCGTGGCGTTGGCGGGAGCTGTGGGGCAAAAACGGCCAGAGCACTCGTATTTATCCCGGCCAAGTGCTGTTTTTAGATGCGCAGCGTGGCGCCCCACGTCTCAGTCTCGGGCGCGAATTGGGGGTGGTGAAACTCCAGCCCCAAGTGCACGAAAGCCGCACCAACACGCCCATTCCCGCCATTCCCTTAGACGCCATCGCGCCCTTTTTGAGCGAGCCGCGCATCGTCGAAGCCGGAGCCTTAGACCAAGCGCCCCGTATCGTCGCCACGGAAGAAGACCGGGTGTATCTGGGCGTGGGCCAACAAGCCTATGTGCTGGGCCTGCCTGAAAACGCCACGACACTGTGGCAAGTGTTCCGTCCCGCCCAGCCCATCTACGACCCCGTGACGCGCAAGCTGCTGGGCCTGGAAGCCTTTTATCTGGGCAGTTTGCAACTCGAAGACACCACGACCCCGGCACGTATGCGCGTGCATACCGCCAAGCGCGAAATGGGCGTGGGCGATTTACTGCAAGCGGCCAACCCGCCGGAGATGCCTTTTTACACGCCCCACGCCCCCGACGACGCTATGGCAGGCCGGGTGGCCAGCATCTATGAAGGTGTCGATGAAGCCGGGCGAAACAGCATCATCACCGTCAATTTAGGGCAGGCCCAAGGCGTAGAAGTCGGCCATGTGCTGGCCCTCTACCGCGAAGGCCAAAGCCAACAAGCCCTAACCCTGAAGCAAAGCGATGGCAAAACCAGCCAGCGCAATCTCAGTCTGCCCCCGGAACGCTTTGGCCTCGTCATGGTGTTTCGGGTGTTTGAACGCTTGTCCTACGCTTTGATTATGAACACCACCCGTGCCGTGCATGTGGGCGACGTATTACGCACCCCCAACCGCCCGGCCACGCTTCCTTGATCGTCACCGCCTGAGAACCCACCCATGGCCGAATCCGCATTACGAGCTTGGCTGCGGCTGACCCTCACCCCCGGTTTGGGGGCCGCCAGTCAGCGAGCACTCCTGTCCGCGTTTGGTTTACCCGAACAAATCTTCGCCACCGGCCTATCGCGTCTGAGCAAGGTCGTGAGC
>JACCDO010907000.1_pt1 | contig 19953 bp, 40 predicted proteins | sample 7446101 | NCBI WGS metagenome assembly JACCDO01 (sample SAMN15323440, study PRJNA562643) | freshwater metagenome | isolation source: river surface water | place: USA:Blue River Watershed | collected 2017-08-16
TCTTCTCGATTTCAATCTTTTCTAGTTCTTGTGTGACGTTAACTGTGAATGGTAGTTCACGCATAGCCATATCCTTAGAGATAAGACCGCCACCAAGTGCTTGTAGCATAAAGATAAGACCCTGTGCTGGGTTAAGACCTGCAAGCATTCCATAACCAACATCGGCTGAGTAGTCAGACTTGATGTCCTTAGAAGGCTTGTATGTGATTTCATATGGGGAACCAGCGTCAACACCACGAATGGTCTTCTCATCTGGGAAAATTTTCTCATCAACTTCAAAGCAAACGCTGATTACATCACGAAGTGTGGCAGCAAAGATTGCTTGTGCTGATTTGACCTGGGTGTCAAATGCACCCATAAGAGCCTGTACGCCTTGTCCTGTGACGATAGAGGCATCGATGTTTCCAGTACGTCCTTCTGGATAACGTGCACCAACGCGGAGTTCTTGGTTGAGTAGTTGCTGCTCAGTAAATGCGCCCTGCGGTACATTTAGTTCCACACGACGAACACCCGCTGGGTTAGATGTACGGATAACCGCGTCTCCACCCAACTGTAGTTCCTGTACATCTTGTGGAAGTACGATAGGAGCCTGAACAGACTTCTCTGCTGCTTCCATTGCAAGCAACGCGAAGCGGTTGCGTAGCAACTGGATACCGAGAACATCATCAAATTGTCCACGTAGTTCTCCATCGATAGATGGCTTACGTGCGATGACTACCATCATCTTACCGAGAGGATTTGCAGCCTTCGATAGAACTAGGTTGTCCTTTGATGGGATATAGATAATCGACTGGTCTTTGTCGTAATAGCGAATTAACTCAACCTGAGCATTCAAGTCCTGCTTGTAACCCATAGGTCCTAGGAGCATTGAATCGTATTCAGGGAACTGAGTAACGAGTTCGCCAAGTGTCATCATATATCGTTTTGCAAATGCAACACAGCGTCCGTAGCGGTCAAACTCTGGGTAAGCCCCCACTGGGTTTTCTACGCGGATGCGTGGCATCTTGCTTTCTTCGTCTAATTCAATAATGAAAGGGACGAAACCAAATGTGATGTACCAGTCAGCACCTGAGTACATCTGCACAGCCAAATCAGAATGCTGGAAATAGTTCGCAGCGATTCGGGTGCGCTTGTCTGCAAAAGAACGAGCACGGTCATTGACCGCATTCGCTGCTGAGCAGTTAACGGCTGGAAGTGGAGCCATTACTTCAGATAGGTCACGAGCAACGATGTCGATAAAGTTTGCGACTACGTTGGCATCTACACCATCTGGGAAGAAGTCTGGATAAACTTCTGAAATTTTACCCTTACGGACAGCAAGTACGTCAAGGTTGCGTGAGTCACGCTCGTGGTTGCGATAGCGCAGCGATTGAACGCGGGCTGCAACCTGCTCCATTGATAATGCCATTGTTGTCCTATCCGTAAGTTTGTGCCCATTGCTCTGCAAAGGCTTCATCTAAATTCAGTGAGCCTCGGTTCGCCATTTGCGCCCTTGTTGCCCATCGGTTTGTTTGGTACTGTCCCACTCTGGAAGACTGTTGCATCAACTCACGAATGCGGATAACCGCAAACCATAAAGCCATAACGCAGTCGGTAGGGTTCTTGGTGTCAGGCTTCCACGTAATCAACTCTTGAACTAAAGTCTTAAGACCTTCGGAGCCTTCGTTAGAAGGCAGTTCGATAATGTTGTTATCGTTAAAGCGTCCATCACGGCTGTTGCCAAAGAGCATTGCCATAGATGCCACACCAAAAGATGTGTCCCACTTGTTCTTACCAGTGAAGTGTGAGTTCAACTGGCACCCATACTGGGCTAGAAAACTTCTTAGATTCTCATCCAGGGCGTAAGCCTTCTGGTGAGCGTTGATTTCGATTCGTACTTCCTGTGGTCGATACTTCTCGACCCAATCTTCAATCAGGTTCTGAATCTTTGCTGGCGTTGGCTCAGTCATATTGACCGCATCTAGAACGTAAATCTTGCCATCGGCTCGGTTGTACGTAGCGATGACTGCGCCTGTGGCGCCCGACATAGCAGGGTCAAGACCCATCACTGTGTAGGTGGACTCTAAGTTCTTAGGGTGTCCAGGGATTCCAGCCTTTAGTGGTCCGCGCTTTCGCATTCCGTTGACGGAAGATTGCACGCACAAAGGTGAGAAGATGCTGTCTTCTTGGACATCCTCTTGCTGGTAGACCATAGCCCAGACAGAGGGTGCGACTTCAGAGCGACGCGTAAAGAGAGAAGGTCCGTCCCACTTGGGAAAAAGTCCGTTCTCATCAGGCTCGTCCAATTCATTTTCTTGCTGGTCTGATTTAGCCCAGAGTGTTTTCCAGTCAGCGGGCTTCTCATCAAACTCAAGGACGGCTGGCATAGCGCAGTAGGTGAAGGGGGTCTTGCCACCGCTCCACTGCTTTGGGTCACGCAACATCTTGTAGAGGTCAATTGGTGCCACTCTGGTTCCGACAATAATCAACTTACCGTGGCGACCAAGACGGGTGATAACTTCCTTCTGAAGCCAGTCCATCTGTTTTTCCCACTCGTGGGCATTGCTACCCATAACCGCGTCGTCGACGATAATCAAGTCGGCACGAGCACCGTAAATCTGGGAACCGATACCGAGGGCTTGGACCGTTGGGTCCTTCTCGCCTGAGTCTCGACCAGTACCTAGGTAAATCATATCTGCTTGCCACTGGGTGGCATCTGCCTTGTATCCACCATTAGGTCCAAAGGCAACCTGTAGTTTGGTGTAGGCAGGGTGTGAAAGTCTTGTCTTAATCGCCCCTAGGAACTTGCGAGCCATACCTTGGGTCTTAGAGACGATAATGACTCTAGTGTTGGGGTTGGTCACAATTCGGTAGACCACGTAGTTGGTTGTGATGACCGTAGACTTGGCGTGCTCAGGTGGGACGTTAATCAGGATTCGGTTCATCGCCGCTGGCTCGTAGGTCATAGCGGGATGTAGCCATCTAGGTTCCCGACCCTCAATCATATCGAACCAGTTGAGGTGGTGGGGGAAAAGTTTGGTATCTAGGAACTGCTCGCAGAAGTCAGGGAACTCGATGTCCTTAAGTTCCTTTAAGTCCGCTTTGACGCCTTTGCCCTCTAAACGGGCTTTCTCGCTACGTTCTTTGAACTCAGGGTCTTGCATCACCCATTGGCGGAAGGTGGTGTCATTACGATTGACGGTACCCATAGCCCCAGTGATGGTGTTGCCCTGGGCTAGTTGGATGAGAACTCGCTCCTGGGCTTCCTTCTTGGACATATCCTGCTTGCCCGCTTTGCGTCCCATTTAGTGTCCCATCTAATAAAATCCCACAGGCGTTTGGTCTATACCTTGCGGTATTTCAGGGACGTGTCTGTGGGGACCTAGGAGTATTCTGCAGTCTTCTCTAGGTTCAATCCTGTGCCCCTCTGGGGCAAAATATAACACCTATCACGCCTATAAAATAACGGCATAACTCTGGCGCATTCCTACGAAGTAGGTTCGATATTTATATATTATATCGAACGAGCGAAGCCCTAGCGAAGCGAAGTTCGCTAGAACTTAAGAAGTTCTTGCTATATAAGATAACCCGTTGGAACGGGTAAAACCGAACACTAGGTATTAAATATATTTATATAAGGGGGCTAATATATATAAAAGCCCTGGTCAGCCTGGGCTTATAACAGAAAAATTTAGGGTAAGACATATACATACATCGTACACAATCTTAATACACCCAGGGTCAAAACATTCTGACTACATACAATTGTCGACATATCGACACTGACCTGTCTCTGTAGATTGTCCACTATGTGAGACCCCTGACGGGTCTCTATTTACTTTACATAATAATTAAAAATCGGATTATCAAATCAAAATGGGAGATGGTACTCTCCCCCTGTGCATAACCCTGTGGATAACTTTGCCCCTGTGGATAAGTCTCATAACGGGGAAGTAGTTGAAACTTAAACTACTTTTGAATTGTCGACAAATCTACATTTCCTCCTTGTCGGTTGATGTGATGTAAATCACACGATTTAGACTTGACAAGCGTGTAGGCGTGGGATAAGTTACGTGTAACAACTTAATACCAAACCAATTAGACGGGAGTCATCAAATGAAGGAAAATTACACACTCGCAGAAATCGCAAGGGCTATAAATGCTCAAGTGAATGACGAGATTCAGATGGGCGCAGATGAGCGTCAAGCAGAATTGGCAACATCAATCCTACGCGGATTCCTCGCTAAGTTGGAAGAGGGGGCGAAATAATGAAAATTGAATTGACAGAAAAGCAGATTGAAACCTTGCAGGAGTCTCTAGACTTTTGGTGTGGTTCTCTTGTTGGGATTGAGGAGTACGCCACAGAATACAAGAGAGCCCGCAAGATGGAGGAGACCCTACTTCAAAAGATTCGCAAGGCGAGGGGGCTTTAGGCAAGTGATGTAAATCACAGGATAAACCCCTTGCCAACACGGGCAGGGGGTGCAAGGATAGAACTATCAACCAACTACAGGAGGAATACAGAATGTTAATTAGAATCGCAACTACAAACGATGCAAGTGGCAACCCTCGCAGGGGTTGGCTATCGGTTACATCTGCAGGGCAACCCTTGCGATGGATTGAAGAGGGTTATCTAGGCAACGGGGCAATCCGTGGCATAGATGACGGGGAGACGATGACTATCCACGTGCAACCCGCAGAGTTCAAACGCCTCCGCGCTGTGGGAGACCGCGCAGAAATCGGGGCGAACATCGACAGGGTACTAGGAAAGGCGGGGCTGTGATGGAGTTCACACAGGAGACACTTAAAGAGATTCAAGCAGAGTTCGCTCAAGAATGGGCGGAGTTTTGGAAGAGACTAGAGGAGGATAAATAATGGCTACGACACTACACCTAGGCGATTGCCTTAACGGGTGCAACATCTGCAAGGAAAGACACCACGAGGGGCGCACCATCTGCACCGATTGCGGGGTGGAATTGTGAAGTTCTATATCGTAAAGCGCGACGAGCGCGAGGGAGACGGGTACAAGGCAATTGTGGAGTTCGATACAGTTGCAGACCTGCAACGATACATAAACTATAACGTGGGATACATCGAAGAGATGCGGTCACTAGATAGTGAAGTCACATACGAGATTGAGGGGGTTAGAGGGTGAAGTGGGAGACAAGCGCACGAGGGGCATACCAACAAGCATTCGACGGGAGGGCACACGATACTTACTACATCTACAAGGTGCAAGACGGGCAGTGGAGGGCGGGTAGATTTTGGTTCAATCGAGACGTGGATTTTAGGATTGACTTCTCAAGCGCAACCACCGCACGCCACTACATCGAGACCTATGACCGCGAGGCGGTACTAATCACAGCACAGGTGTGATGTATCTCACACGAAAAACTATTGACACGCGACAGCACCTTGCACCACAATTAAACCAACCAACTAGACAGGAGAAAAGAAAATGAAAGCACAGCAACTAGGCAGGATTATCAAGAGCACAGGGATTATGAAGTGTGAATCCCGCAAGGGCAATATGTATAACTACCACACAGAGGGGTACGAATTGACCCGACAAGCGGGCAACCGATACTCATTCAACTACTACGGCAGATTGCAACTAGCAAGGCTCACAGAGGGGCAGGAGACAGCCCTCAACGAGCGACGCAGGGAGGCACTATCTAAGGTGCTTGCGGTACTAGGTGAGCGCGGTGTACCTACAGAACTAGACGGAACTACTATCTATATCACACTACCACAGGAGGTAAACGCATAATGAAACAGATGAACCAACGAGACGCGATTCACTACATCGCTACAGGTCAAGAGTTCAAGGCGTCTGCCCTATCGGGCGTCAACGTCAACGCAAGCGGATTACAGGGGGCATACGGACGGCTAGACCCTGAAGAGTTCGCAAGATTCAAGGAAGTAGAAACGCAGGTTGATTACGTGGTCTACTCTTACGGCACGCCGATAGCGTGGCGCACATCACAGGGGTGGTATGTAGTCGAGCAGAAGTTCAGCGTTACCACAAGCAAGCATCAAAATTATGTACGCCGAGCAATCGCCGAGGCTAATGAATTGGTAGGTGCGTAATGACTATAGATAAGGCAATCGAATTGCAAGAATATCTGAAGGCACGAGAATCAAATCGTGAGTGGCTATTGTGGGGAAAGGATAACGAATGAATCTTACAGAGGTAGACACGATTCAAGACCTACGCGAATGGGCACAAGAACATATGAAGAATGCGTTGGTAGTGGAGACAGAAGGCGAGATAATTATTCAGACAGGATTAACCTCCACAATGGGGGGATACCTAGCAGAGATGGAAAGGGAGGAAGAAGAATGAAAGGAAAGAAACCTCTAGGAATCGAAGACCTATGGGAGATTGAAGATGAATGGACAGGAGAAAAAGAATGAAACTAAACAAGCGAGGCAAGCGAGTGCGAGCACTCTTTATTCTTGCAGGTATCGGAGCCTTAGTCTGGTTTATGATTACGGGATTTTGGTGGACAGAAAACGGAATCTGTATCGGAACAATGGCGGAATGTTTGGAGGGTGGGCTATGAGTAATCTACTAGAAGTAACAGCGTGTAAATCTTGCGGAGATAATTATTTCTTAGAAGATTTAATCTGGGGTGACAAGGGTGGACAATATTATATCTGCCAAACCTGTTACAACCACGAAGCACAGGGAAAGTATCTATGCGGAGACCACCTTGTGCCCGTTAAAGATTGCGGGTGCAGACCTTGATAGCCTTGACACTAGCAGGGCTACCGATTATAGTTTTATGTGTGTTAGGAATCCTTAACACTCAACCAATTATAGAAGAGACAGGAGAATAAGATGTGTGGATTATGCAATAACTCTCAGGCATTCTTAATGCTTGAGAATATGAGGGGCGTGTGTGTCCCTTGTATGTTAAAGGTTAAACGATTCTATATCTCAGCACCCAACCCATATCAGACAGGAGAAAACAAATGAAAGATTATTGTGAAGATTGCTCACAAGTAGAATGGTTATGTACCTGTGAAGAAGAGACGGAGCAGGTTAATTGGACTGTACTTATTGACCTAGCCGAGCAACTTGCGGAGTTGTCGGTTACTAATAAAGAGGGGGAAGAAATTGTCAGAACCAATGTATCTACAAGGTGACACGATTGCCCTATCTAATACGGGTTACGCAGTACAAGAAGTTGAGTGCGATTGCGGGAACTTGCAGGAGATTGACACAGAGGAACGATACGCACACGGCGAAACAACTTGGTATGGGGAGTGGACTTGCACAAAGTGCAACGAGTTCCATACTAGCGAGGGGTGGTACTAATGAATACCTATCGAGTCTCATACAAGGTAGAAGGCGTGCGGATTGTAGATGTTTATCTACCTGAAGGGCTGGAACCACCAAAGGATTTCTCACTATGGGATTACCCTGAACAAGACGAGTGGCTATATGAAAACCAAATCGGTGTGAGCAGGGTGCTTGAAGATATACACCACGCAGAAGCAGACAGTGTTCTCAAGGTCAGACATCTCAAGGCAGTATGAAGTTAGTTAAACAGGCAAGTTTACTTTACATAATATTATTCTTCGGGGGTGGTGGAACTCTCATCATACCCTACTTAATAGCAATCACAGTTCTATATTTGACGGGAGTAATTGGTTAATGAATAACGATAGAGATTGGCACAATCAGGGGCTATGTGTTGGACACCCTGACCCTGACCTATGGCACTATGACAATAGCGTGATGGCAGATGAGCAACAGTTGCAGGTATTGCGTAGCGTTGAAGCGATAGAGATATGTCACACCTGCCCCGTAAAGTTTGATTGCCTACAGCAAGGGCTAGAAGATGAGAACATCTTGTGGTCTATCGGTGGCAACGGGTCTATATGGGGTGGCAGGTTGACCTCAGAGCGTGCCTTGATGAAGGGCTATAAACACACGCACAATGCGGTACGGCACGAGCAACGACACGCAAGGAATGTGAGGGCGAAACTTGGTAGACTTATCAGATGAAAAAGCGAATGATAATCCTGATACTTCTATTCATATTCGCTTGGTCTTACCCGCTCACCCACGATGTGGAAGTAAAGGTTAACATCGGCAAGCCTTTACCTAAGGAGGCAGTAGTGCAGACCAAGGCTACACCTGAGCAGAAGTACCACAACAAGGTGACTGCTATGCGCTACGCCAAGGCGGGGTGGAACTGGGATAAGAAACAGCGCAGATGTATCTATACCCTGTTCACTAAGGAGAGTCGCTTCGACCATCTAGCCGACAACCCTACCTCTAGTGCATATGGGATAGGGCAGGTACTTAGGGAGACGAGCAAGCACCCTAACATACAGATACTCAACGCCTATAAATATATCAAGCACCGCTATGACACCCCTTGCAGGGCACTAGCCCATCACCTTCGCAAGAACTGGTACTGATGTTTGACCTCTACAACCTAGAGAACCCGACCCTTGCTTGTATCTGTGGTTGCCTGATGTTCGAGGTGACAGTGATGTGGGACAGCGAGACACGGGAGGTAGGTTGGTATGACCTCAAACAAAAGTGCAAGGAGTGTGGCACAATTAGCACAGCACCAACACCTATTGACGGAGAGATGTAATGCCTAAGTATGATTACAAATGCAACACCTGCGGTGGTGAGCAGGAGATTGAAAGAAGTATTGGTGACAGCACCGAGCCAATCTGTTGCCAAACCACAATGAGTAGGGTATGGTCAGCAGTAGCAGTAAAGTTTAATGGCACTGGATTCTATAGCACAGGAGGATAAGATGAACACAGTACAAAGTTGGAAAGAGATTGTCGAACTACATCACGCAGAGTTGATACAGGATTACCCTGAGATACTATGGGTTGACCCAGGTGAGGTGGACTACGACTCTAAGGAGTCTTGAGGTTTTGTATCCTCATCTTTGTATGGCTTGAAGCCACCAATCTTATGGATTAGTTTCTTGATGGCACGCTTGTTACGCATACGAGCAGTGTCTTCACTACCTAACTCCATCTCTTTGGCTATGTCATCGAAGTGCATCGCCTCCGCATAGCGTAGGAACAATAACTTCCTATCGTCCTTGCTTAACTTCCAGAATCCATAGTCAACTTCAATCATCATAGCCATAAGATTGCCACCCTCATTGGGTGCGCTAGGCTTTCCTGGTCTACCAAGATTCAACTGAGCAGTGATATTAAAGTCACCTCTTAAGACAGAGGGCAACAGTGCTTCAACCATATCTGCTTCATAGTAGAACAGGTCAGAGGTTTCATACCCACCTGACTTAGCCTTCCAGTGTTGGCAATAGTCTAGTGCTTGGTTGCGTAGGCTACGATAGATTAAGTTCTTCGCGTCCTTCTCACCGATTGCTTCCCACTCATTAAGTTTATTAGGGTGAGTAACGAACCACTGATACAGTTCCTGCTTGATGTCATCGAAGTCCAACTCAAACTTCTTGTGGTACTCACTAGCAACAGAGTCAACCACATAATCCCAATGCTTGATGCGCTCCCATTCAATCATATAATCTTAAACCCTTGGTCAACGTGGATAAATCCAACCATCTTCATCTTGTTATTCTTGTTGACGAACTCAGTAGTAGATGGCAACCACTTCTCTGCCCACTCTATTTCTTTAAGGTCGAGCAAGGGGAATGCCCAGATACCATTAGGTGTGGAGTTCACATACCAAGGGGATAGCCCTAACTTAGCAGACTCCTCAAGCAAGAAGTCATACTTCATCTTCTCAATCAAGAGTTCAGGGTAGTGAGTGCGTCTACACTTTAGTTCTATAAATAGTTTTGCTTCCTCAGATATACAGTCGAAGCCATCGTACACTTCGGGGGAGTGAGTGAGGTCGGGGAACTTCTCTGTCTTAAGCCAGTCAAAGAGTTCCTGCTCTTTCATCTATCCCACTTTCCTCGCAATACTAACAGTCCAATTATACCATAGTTTGCTATGTCCTTGAAGGAATCCTCAAGTGGTTCATTCTCTGCAGTCACGTTGCCTTGCTTGGTGAGGTTAACAATGCGGGCTATCTTGTCCCACATACGTACCACTAGCCCATTGGTTGCACCATAGGGTGAGTTACTAATGTTCTTTGGTCCGTAGTCCCTATGCTTCTTGATAAGCAGGTCGCCTAGTTCCTGCATCACATCACGTACGTTTAACTCGAACTCTGCCCAGTCAGTAGAGGTATCTGTATTGTCAGGGTTAGCATTGAATCGTTGACGGAGTAACTCTTTACGTTCATCCCTTGTCCTGCCAAGTGGGTTATAATCTGCCATATCTCTTCACTCTCCGCCTTCTTCATCTTTGTCCTTTGATAGTAACTTCTCTATGTTCTTGTCTAGGTTCTGCATAGCAGACTTAACTACCATATCCTCGACCAATTCGTCAATCATATCGAACCCCATCTCCGCTGCAAATAGAGTGATGAATGTTGATTGTGTCATCAACTTAATCTGCTCTGGTTCTTCTGCGTGATGGTATAAAAATCTAAGTAGTGACCCCAACAGTAACTGCATACCATTAGGTAGTATGTAGTACGGGTCGAACTCTTCGTCATCATCTAAGGTATGGTCTACCAAATCAAATGAGTTATCAAACTGAATACCACAGTCGTGACAGTAGGATTCAGGTGGTTCGTTAGGGTCAAAGTCCAAGTCTATGTATCCATCTTCTCGTGAAACCAACCTGCCCCTGCTTGGACAAACATTGAGTTTACGTCTTCCCCTTCGGGTAACTGAACAATAGTAACAGGTAGTTCACGAGCAAGCCCTCTGGCAAACTCTGTGCCTGGCTGGTCGCCATCGGCAAATACGAATACTCTTTCAAAGTCTGCAAGCAATCTTGTGTAGTGTCTCTTCCAAGAGTTAGCACCAGGTACACCGACGCAAGGGATACCAACACAGTAACTTAGTGTCACAGTATCCAACTCACCCTCACATACACCAATGAAATCCCCTGCTTGTTCTATGTCAAGCACGTTGTACATCTTAGTCTCTGCACCAATCATACCCATATACTTAGGTTCAACTGCAGGGTTAAGACTTCTAAATCGTAGGTCAACTACGCCAGTCTTAGTTACATAAGGTATAGCAAGGCGTCCTGCGTACTGCTCGTGCCCAACTTCAGGTTCCGAGACTACGCCTAATGACGCCAGACGTGCTACTTCCTGACTGATGCCTCTGCTTTCTAGGTAATCTGATGCCAGATGAATACTTTCCGCGTACTTCTTGCTGGCTTTGCCCAGTAATTCCCTCTGCAAATGTCCTTGCTTCATTTATATTTATTCCCTCCTGTTGACTTATGATTTGTAAACTGTTGCCCTGAACGCCACAGGCAAAGCATATAAAGATATTCTTATCGAGGTTGGCACTACCTGATTGGTGCGTATCTGAATGGAACGGACACTTAAGGTTGACCTGCCCGTGCCCTTGTCGAAGGTTCGCACCATAATGACGGAGGACATCTGCAATGTTCGGCAAATCATTTTCTATCCTTGTCACCATTACCCGTCTTCTCCTTTACCCACTGCTCTAAGTCTTGCACAACCCACGCCTTATCTATCCCTGCGTTACGACGCTTAACTATTACATAGTGCAACGGAACTTCTGGTAAGTTGCGTGCCTTTGCATAGTTGACTGCTTCTACTTGTGCCTCTCGCCAGAACTGTGGCAAGTCCATCTTCTTTACATTCTTAAGTTCAAGTATGTAGTTCTTTCCTGCGATGGTAGCAACTAGGTCGCCCTCATCTTTAGCACCAGCCTTAGTCAGACGCTCAACCAGCACACCGATTTGGTCACGTAACCATTTCATTGTGCCTGTCTCAAAGCCAGAACCCTTGCGCCCGTTAGGGTTTGCCACGATAGATATACCACGCAAACTCACGACCCATAAAAGTTATGGCAAACATATAATCAAAGTCATCTCCTTCAAAGATAGACTTAGTAAAAAATATATCAAAGAGTTCTCTAAAGGATACATACTTCTCACTACCCTGATATTTGATTCTCACGATGCGCTCTTATCTTTGCGCAAGATACGCTGTGCCCAAGATAGACCAGCGTTGAGTCCATCAGTCCACTCATCAGTGATGGGAACCTTGGCTGCTTCAATCTTCTGGATTAACTTCTCTGTCTCTTCTTTAATCTTTAGTACAACAAGAGCACGAGTCTCCTGTGTTACATCGTCTTCTTCTTCTCTAATCATTTCCTATCCATTCTCTGGTATGTCTTCAACATACATATACTCAGGGTTAAATGATAGCCAACAAGTCAGGTTAGCGTTAGCATCGGCACGCCCATATCTATTCTTTACAGGAGCGATACCAAGAGAAGTCCCGACAATACCAAGAGTACAGATAAGAGCGGGGAGTTGAGCCACCTTGCCTTGGAGTGCTGACCGAGGTTGACAAGGAGTACCCAAGACGCCTTCAGAAGTATGATGTAAAATAATAATCCCAGCATTAGTTGCACGAGCAAGATACTTTAACTCCTTCATAATCGCACGCATCGAGGCGAACTCTTCGCCCCCGTCGGTAGCAATATCCATTAGGTTATCTACGAAGATAGCCTCAGGTGGTACACCCCATAGTTCTTCAAAGGCTTCAACCTCTTCAAGAATATCCTGCAGTGTGGGTGAGGATTCAAACGACCAGACTATGTGGCTTGCCTTAGTAAGCACAGCCTTAGTCCAGCCTGGGTCAGTGTTCATTAGATGCTCAACGTCTGTCTGATTCTTACCGCTAATCATTGACGCAAGACGCATAGCCATAGTGTGTGCGTTTGTATCTGCAGAAATGTACAGAGTGGGAACGTGCATACGAAGGGCTAAAGCCAGTGCTAGAGTGGACTTTCCGACACCTGGTACACCTGCAAGCATAGAGACTTCTGCTCTACGAAATATAATTTTGTTAGCATCAAATGTTTTGAAGCAACTTGGCAGTGGTTCACCGCCTATGTCGGACCTACCGACACTTCTTACTAAAGTTCTCATCGACTCTCCTGTCTTAAGTTATAAGTGGGGCAGTCACCTTCCCCGATTAACTACCCCACTTATAATTCTTATTTAGTTTACTGGCTTACACTGGTCAGGAGTTCCCTGAGGGGTTGGGCACGCCCAGAAAGCGTAAGGCTTCCCAGTTGTTTTGCTCGTTCCCTGTCGGAATATTCTCGCGCCGTGTACGCACGTTGGTGTTGTTGGCTGCGCCGATGCGGGCGGTGGGGTTTGCATTGGTGCCCCACCGAACGGATTGCCCGCCTGGGTTGGAGTTGATAATCCAGATTGCGTTGTGTCTGTAGTGGAACTCTGCGTCGATAAAGGGAGCACAGTGTAAGCACCTGCGACCTTCTTAGATACAGCAGCAATCTGTGTAGAGTAGTCGCCTACTCCTTCGAGCAATACACTGAGTTCATCAGCAGTGTTTGCACGAACGTTAATCAAATCACCATTAGGTGACTTCATAGAAACTTGTAGTTTCCAATCTTCGTTTGCCATAATTTATTTATCCTTCTTTGTGAATTGGCAGTGTTCTTTTAAGCCACAGAAACTGCACGATTGTAGGTTCGGTAGAAATATACCAGCCTTGCGTGCTTTGTCAAACCCATCAACAAAGTATTCAAGTGTGTCCAAGGTATATCTACTTAGGTCAATCATCTCTCCTGTCCCCGATTCACGAGACATCCAGTAGTTGCCTAGATTGACTTGCACTCCAAGCATCTGCTCGACTCCTACTTTGTAGAAGCCTAACTGAAGGTCAGAGGTTGGGCGTGTGCGTGAAGTCTTAAGGTCGACAATCACAAGTTGTCCGTTAACCTCAAAAATTCTGTCGATAAACATCTTCACTGGCACGCCTGCGATGACTGGGTTCAACTCCAACTCGATGGCACGTGCACCTTGCGGAGTTGTCCAAATCTTCCAGTCAGGATTGTTCTGTCTCCACTTGATGTAGTTGTCTACCCAAACGGAGCCATTGATATTCCACCAGTTAGCATCCTCTTTGTTAGGATTCTCCTTGGTGGCTCGACCTGCACGGCGTGCAGTCTCAAGATTTAGTCCTTCAGTTTCCTTGCGCCAGGCTTTCGCCCACAGTTCATTCGTTGTCGTAATCATACAACTCCGTTGCGTAGTGGAAAGCACGTCCTCCTGCTGACCAGATGGATGGTTCCTCTGGAACCTGAAGTAGTCGACCTAGGTAGTACTGATAACCACAGGTCAGATAAGTTGTGAACGCTGAGTAACTTATGTGCTCAGGTAATTCGTATGAGTCTAACTTAATCATCGAGGAAGTCTGCTAGGTAGTCGACTTCTTCACGCAGTTCTTCAACAGATTTTTGAAGTTCGATAACAGCACTTGAAAGAACTGTAAGTGCATCATCTATATTAAAATGTTCTTCTTCGTGTCGCTTAAATGGATTCCACATAATTGCTCCTGTCGTAGTTGTTTAGATAGACCCCCTCAGAGGACAGGAGGTGACTCAATGAGGGGACCTATCTAATATTCAGTTGATTATATATTATAATATATATATTATTATATAGGCGCCTTAGCGCCTTATATAGTATATTATATATTAATAATTTAATTATACACATACCCTGATTGGATACTTATGAGCGACACGCCGACATTCCCCAACTGGTTTGAAAGCCAGAAGGCAAACTTCGAGGAACAACTTACCCATCTGGCTGGTAAGCCTGACCTCAAGTTCCTCCAGATAGGTGCATACACTGGCGATGCCAGCGTCTGGCTATGTGAGAATATCCTAACTGACCCTACCTCAAGGCTAACCGATGTTGACACCTGGTCTGGGTCAGGTGAAGAACACAAGGACATCGACTTCGATAAGGTGTACGCATACTACGAGTCACGAGTTGCCCCGTACCAAAAGGTTGTAGCACTGAAGATGACCAGTGATGATTACTTTAAGTGGCACCTGATACCTGACCGAGACTTTGTATACGTTGACGGCGACCATACCTCCGCTCAGGTTGAGCGTGATGCTGAGAACTCTTGGTCCCTACTTAAGTCAGGTGGCATCCTTGCCTTTGACGATTACCTATGGGGTCAGGACTTAGCACCTGAACTCACCCCTAAGCCAGCCATTGACAGATTCCTGCTCACCCATACCAACGAGTACCAAATCCTGGTCGATAGTTATCAGGTTTGGCTCCGCAAGAAATGACAAAAAGACCCCCAAGCCATAGGTTTCCCTATGACCTGAGGGTCAATGTGTCTCTATCGCCCTGCTAGGGGCGTATACGAGGATGTTTTAGAACTACTTAGTACGTCCGAACTCAGGTGAGTTGGTGTCTAGAGCCTTGAGGATAGGACCAACGAAGCCTGCTACGAATGCAGAGGCAAGCACCTTTGGGTCGTGCTGTCCTGCCATATAGAGCGCGACCACTGCTGTGGCTGCTGCTCTAAAATAAGACAGTCCGATTTGCTTTAGTTTATTTGTGTCGAACATATGTTCTCCTTATGACTTGAAGACTGGCTTACCAAATCCCACGATGAACACAGGTAGTGACTTCTTGAGAGTAGCGCCATTCTTTTTCTTGTATGCACGCTTCTTGAGGCAGACTTCTCCTCCGTTGCGCTGGTCGCCCTTCTTGTCTGGGCTGGTATTACCTTCGATACAGGTTACAGTTCCGTCTCCGTTGTCTCTAACCACGATTCCAACGTGGCTAATACGGTCAATACCATCATTGGGAAAATCAAAGAAAACAATATCCCCAGGTAGTGGAGTCGCTTCATCTACTTTTTCCCAAGCGCCCTTCTTAATGAACGCTTGCGCTCCCGCCAAAGTGCTGACCACATTAGGAATCTTAAGTCCCACTTCATTTGCACACCAATTCACGAACGAGCCACACCAAGGTAGGAAGTTAGCCTTAGTGAAAGCGCCGTACTTTGTCTCGTTATCTTTCGGACCTTCAATGACACCGACTTCCCCACGTGCCACCTTAATAAAGTCATTACGTTGACCCATTATTCACTCGCCTTCTTGTCCACCTTAGCAAAGGCAGCATTGATTTCATCTGTTGTTAGGCTTCCATCTGCTAGGTAGAAGCGGGCTAGGGCTTCAAGTACTCGTGCTGCACCAAGTGCACCAGCGAGGACTGCTGCCTGCCAGACTTCGATACCCACTAGGGAACCAGCACCGATAACTCCCAGTGCTTCTGCTGCAATGACTGCGAGGATTCGCATCATTACATTCTTTAATGTATCCATTATTCATCGTCCTTTAGGTTACGTAAGTTAAGCGTGACTGTCCAGATGACTAGGCAAATCACGATTGCATAACCAACAACTGTCTTGGCAGACCCTTCAAGGACTACCCAAGCAACGAACATTCCTAGGAGTGTCCATAGTTGATTGGCAATATCTGATAGCAGTTTCTTCATTATGGTTTTCTCCTGTACGCAGCGGTTGCGGCAGCGCCTGCTGCTGCCTGGGTTGCTATGCCACCAGCGATGATGGCTGATACGACTACCTCTTCGGCAGTCTCACGAACTTCAGGTGGCAGGTCTGCACCCACGCTACCTAGGGCAGCGAGTGCTGCACCTGGGTCGGTAAATAGTTCTTGCACTAATTCTGCTGGGTCTTGTAATAGAGCCACAGCAATTGCGACTTCTGCTGTAACTACCACGCCGTTATCCAGTGTTACTGGTGTGCTAGGTGGTAGACTTTCTAAATTAACATTGTTGACACTAGGGGGTTCCGATGAAGTATCAGGCTGAGATGTTGGCTCAGGTTCTGCGGGTTGCTCTGTCTCGGTCACAGGAACTTCTTCAGTCTCTTCCTGAGAATCATCCTCAACTGGAACATCCTGTTCAATCTCTTCATCAACAGGTTGCTCAGGTTCTTCGACAGGCAACTGCTCTTCAACAGTTTCTGGCTCTTCCACAATTTCAGGCTCTGGAGCAGGAGGTTCTTCCTCAACAACAGGCTCTTCTTCCACAACAGGTTCCTCTTCAACCACAGGTTCAGGCTCAGGTTCAGGGACTGGTTGAGGCTGAGGCTCAGGTTGAGGTGCTGGCTGCGGGGCAGGTGCAGGAGTTGGTTCAGGTTCCACTGCTGGAGGTGGAGTAGGTACACTTGTACCAGATTCCGTACCACTCGAAGGAGGATTAGATGTTGCAGTCGTTGTATCTACTACTGTTGCTGTGTCTTGGATTGCTGTTGGCGTATCAGAAGAAACAGTTTGAGTATCAGATGAAGTTACAGTTGTCGAAGTATCGACAGAGGGAGTCTGAGTTTCAACAGTTGAGGGAGCAGTTTGTGTCTCTACAGAGTTCTCAGTCACAGAAGGACTTGGACTCGGAGAAGAAGTTTGAGCAGTTGAAGACTCAGTGGCAGATGGAGAGGGAGAAGGCTCTACGCTTGGCTCAGGAGTTGGCGATGGAGAAGGGCTCGGTTCAGGAGAGGGCGAAGGCTCTGGAGTGGGACTTGCAGTAACTACTCCGTTGTAATAACCCAGAGAACTATCAGCAAGATTATCGCTAACATAAACATTGAACTGTCCAGCGTATCCGCCTTCACAGAACAGTCTTGGGATGTACCCTCTGCCATCAAAGAATTGAGCACTGTTGTCCCATCCGATTTGAAAGGACTGTTGGGTTCCATCTTGCCTGGCACAGACAACAGTAGCGTTAGCCTGTGCTGCTTGCGAAGTAGGACTCCAAAAGAATGACGTGCCTAATACAATAAAGAATACTGCGTACTTACTTAGCCTTACTCTCACAGAGGATAAGGTAAATCTGGTCAACGCGTTGTTCAACTCGGTCCAATCGCTCGGTGTTGATATTAACTGCGTCCCTCATCGAACCGCCACCATTCGGTTTAAGTTCTTCTAAGTAGTGCTTGACTAACCATCTGATTGCTGCTGTAAAACCACCAAGCAGAGTCATTATGGCAACGGCAAAACCTGCCCATTCTGTTGGTGTCATTAGACCGTCCTAATCGTTATATTAATTACTCCACCGAAGCCGCTGAATCGCTTATCTGGTGGGGTAGCACGTTGGAAAGATACTTGTTCGATAACTGCCTGACGAGATTCGCCAGTAGTTAAGTCTTGCCAGGTGAGTACATCACCCAATTCTTCAATGTCTTCAAGTGTAAGAATCTTTTCAAAAGCCTTACCTTCGTATCCAATCATTGAGTTATATCTGTCTGTTTCTAGGTCATAGCAGTAGACAGGGAACTGAATAACTCTCTGACGAGGTGTAGCAATAGTTGCCTTAGCCTGATAGCCCTTGAATACAGGACCCTTAGTGTTATCAGTTGCATCACGATAAAGGATAAACTTATAGGCTACATATTCCTGCGCTGTTGCAGGAGAAGATGTAGTTACTTCAATAGGATTGATAGATGCGTCGTATGAGATATGGTCATATTCAGTGCCATCTTTATCAACAGTCTCAAGAGTCATTGAGCCAAATGAGAAGTCACCGCGTCCAAGTAGGCGCTTAAAGTTCTTAGGCTCAAGTGTTCCGTATCGGATATTACCTGTAGTCAGATAGCCAGAGGTGCGTAGAGTGCTGGCGCTTTCAATATAGATTGAACCATTAGTACTGCCAGCCTTGGCTGTAACAAATACAAGTTGGTCTGTGCCATTAGCAAACGCACAGCCTGTTGTTGGATGACCAGTAACTCCGTCCATATACAAGTCATTAGCCCAAGCAAAGCGTAGGGTTTCTAGTTCGTTAGATAAATCAAGGCGGATTACTCCAGCCTCGCTACCAACGCCAGTGGCGCACCAGATATAGTGGTCACGTGCTGCAAAGTCATAGCAAGGCTGTGATGTTTCTACGATAAGTGGACCATAGTTGAGTGAGCCATCTTGGTCAGATACCGCTGCTGCTCGTACACCCTTGTTGGTGCCAATCATCATATAGCCAAGGTAGTAATAAATTCTGTGAACAATCTCGCCTACTGGTAGTTCCGCTGCCACTACTGCTGAGGTAAGAGTAGGCATTACACCAGAGGTGTTGAGTGTGAACTTCTGAATAGTAGACTGAATGCCGTTGTATCCAGCAACGTAGATAGCAGGACCTGATGCAGATATGGATGTGTATACGTGGCTAGTTGTTGGGTGTGTATACACTGGGCTTGGCATTGCGGTTGCTGATGTTGAGAACTCATAGACTTTGTTATCAGCACACATTACGATACGGTCTTTTACATACTCCATAGTTGCGTTTGCAACTGCACCAATCTCGTCAAACATAGTTACTACGTCGGCGGTAGATGCAGAAGAGCCAGTCAATGGCTTCTTGTACACAGTCTTCTTGGTTGCTGTATTGGTAATCCAATAGGCGAATGTTCCGTCGTCGCACATAGCAAAGACTGGGGCATCAGTGCCTGAGTTGTAATCTACGAAGTGGGTAACTGTGCCATCTAGCGCAATCTTATCTACGTCATACTCATCGCGCAGCAATACACCTGAGGTGTTGCTCCACTTGATAGAGCGTACGTGCTGTTGCACGCTACCATTGGAAGCAATAGTTCCAGTAGTTTCGTGGGTAGATGTGCAGGATGAAAGCAGTGTTACCTGACCCTTGGTCCATACATCTACACCTTTGGAGTCAGCGAAGCGATAGCGCCCGTTCTCATCTGTTGTTGCAGGGTCAAAGAACTTGATACCTGAACCAGAGTGGAACGATGCTTGGCTACGAATCCACCAACCAGTGAGCGACTGCTCACCAGGCTCATTGCCATTATCAAACTGGTCCTTACGAAAAGGTGCAGTCTGACGGATATAAGGGCGTGAGTCATTGATTGCATAGAAGAATGGCAATCCACCAATGGCTACGTCATAAGACATATCGGTGTTCTGCCAGATTGCTGTAGAAGAAACTACACCAATGTCAACTGCGATAGACCGTTCGGCTCTACCGTCTGTTATGTCGCGACCAGCCACGTTACTCCTTAGATAGAAAAATTAGTTGAGCAGTTTGAATCCA
>JACCDO010697137.1_pt1 | contig 19952 bp, 15 predicted proteins | sample 7446101 | NCBI WGS metagenome assembly JACCDO01 (sample SAMN15323440, study PRJNA562643) | freshwater metagenome | isolation source: river surface water | place: USA:Blue River Watershed | collected 2017-08-16
GTTAAAAACGTCTTGCAAAATTCTTTTTTCTTCTTATTGCATTTAAATCCTTTAATGTATTATCATTTTGATTTTCATCCTCTGATTTTGTTATGTTCTGATTTGATTGGGCTTGATTAGTTTGTTGAGCTTGATTTGTTTGTTGACCTTGACCTTGAGGTTTATTTGCTTGATTTGTTGAACCAAGTTTTTTTTCTAATTCTAATTTTTGTTTAATTAAACTTTGTACAATACTATTTGCTTTATTTTTTAATCCTGAATTTAACATAACTGAATCTTCAGTAATATTTGTTAAAAGATCTGTCAATGCAGTAGAATTACCCAATGTATTGTTAATTGTTTCTATATCTAATTTTGTTTGATTCTCATCAGAATCCATTTCTTTCATTGTTTGAGTCAAAATATCAAATCCCATATCACTATCTGGTGTTGATCCAGAATTTATATTTTGTTGTACTGTAGAAGAATTATCATTATCATATTCATAAAATATTTTTTTTTGATTATTTATTTTTGACATCATAAATAATAAACTCTTTTCCAATTCAATATTTTTTTTCTGTAATTCAACAATTTTTTTTTCAAAATATAATTTTGATTCATCATGTTGTTTAGAAATTTCAATTAATTTTTCTTCTTGACTGTTCATTTTATCTGTTATTGATACAATAATATCACTAGTATATTTTAGTGCATCTATCAATACTTTATTTTCATTTTCATTATTTGTAACGCTCATTTTATTATTTTGTTATATTAAAAAATATTTATATTAAAATTAAGAATTTGAAACTCGGGTTATTATACAAAAATTTAATACTGTGTTAAATTTATAAAACTTTTATATTATATAAATCTAATTATGTTCACCATATTTAACTTATTAAATTACTTAGTTGGTAAACCTCTTAATACTTTTGTTTTAATATTAGTAACGGTTTTAATATATTTTTTACTTATCAAATATTATTACGATGTTATTCATGAAAATACTGTCTATACAATTATTTTGTTAGTACTTATGATTATTGATATTACCAGTATTATTGTTGTTTATTTCTATCTTAATGATGATTCTAAAGAATTAAATATCGAAAAAGAAAATGACAAAATACTCAATATTGCAAACTCTTGTAACATTAAAGACAAATTAGGAATTGGTAAAAATTCTGAGAAGAAATCAAGTAAAAGGTCAAGCAAAAAATCAAGCAAAAAATCAAGCAAAAAGTCAAGCAAAAAATCTTCAAAATCTGATAACAATTTAGATAAAAATCATCAGAATATTGATAACCAAAAACCTACTTATAGTATTGGAGACGAAAATCCTGATGATAAAGATATTATATCTTTGTATGATATTAACAAAGATGTTTCATTAAAAACTTATTGAATTAAATAAAAAAACTAACAAATAAATTATTTATTTTATCCTGATTACCTTTTTAATTAAGATAATCATCTAAACTTTCTTCTGGTTTTGAAGCAGGTGTTGATTCTGAACTTGATCCTGAAGTAGGTCCTGAAGTAGATCCCGAAGCTTTTGCAATTTCTTCAGCATGTTTTTGCAATTGTTCCAAATTCAAATTCTTTAACATATCATTAAGATTATTCATAGGGTTTGGAGAATTAGATTTTTGGGCATTTGCTAAACTCTTTTGTAGTGTTGATTTACCTTGTCTCATTTGGGCCATAGAATTTGTTTTTTCTCTTAATTTTTTTCTTAACATTTGTCGATGTTCTTCTCTTTCTTCTGGTGTCATATCTTCCAAGTTCTTTGTTTGAACATATTCATTTGATTGTTGATTTGATAATTGAGCCATCAACTGATTTCTTTGTTGTGGTGTCATTTTAAGTTTTTTACCACTTGAAAGTGCACCCATAACTTGTTGTAATAATTCAGCATCATTACCTTTCAAGTCTGAGTTAATACCCAGTTGTTTTAAAATACTTGGATCCATTTTACTAATATATTATATACTATCTAATTTATATAATTTTAATCAATTTTTTATTTTTGTATCTAATACAATATAATTAATATCTTTTTCTTTTAGCATTTTTTGAATAGGTATTAGAACATCTTTAAATCTTATTTTTTCAATAATATCACATGTTACATCTAATATATTGAATAAACAAAATTTACTTGTAAATGAATCTGTATATGTATTAATTTCTTCAGGTAAATCTGTAAATGGTTTTTGATACAATAGTATTTTACTTTTTTTCAAAGAGTTAAATTTTTCTTCAAATTTATTTTTATTATTTTTTAATTCTTTTATCATAAAATTATTAAAATTTTTTATAGATTCTTTTATTTTTTCTATTGACGATGTTGACTGTACCAGATAATTTACCATAAAAATATAATTGTTTCCTAAATTATTTGTTATTCCTTGACATCTTACTATATATCCTAATTTATCTATTGTTCTTACATGATCAAATAATGGTTCATTTAATATTTGTGATATCAATTCCACAATTGTACTATTTCTTATTATTTCTTTTACATATTCTAATCTAATTAATTCATAATTATCTGAATATTTTATTTCTATATTGTTAATCAAATAATTTTGTATCAAACAATTATTAACTTCTTTTGAATTAAACTCTTTTTTGGATAATTTGTAATTTAATATTGGGTCTATATTAATAATTGAATCTTCTGGTTTTATCATATATCTTAATGGATCTAAACTTAATGTCGAAACTGTATGTTGTAAATTAACATCTGTATTATAATCATATTCTGAATCTAAGGTATCATTTAAATCATAAGAATTAGTTCCTATACATATAAATTTTTCACTTTGAAATTTTAAACAATCTAATATTTTTTCCTTGAATTCTTTGAAATTTAATTTACTTAGATATTTTAGTATTTCATCAGGTAATAAATCATTATCTAACAGTGTGTTTTGATATTCTTTACATAAAACATATGGACTTGAATATTTAAGATTTGTTATTGATTCTATCATATCTCTTAATGCATTATCCCAGTATTTTTCTACTTTTTCATTTAAAAATATTCTATCTGGATGAATATATTGTATTATTTTTGATACAAAATTGTTTAATAAATAATTCAAACCATAAAAATTTAAAATTAATATATCATCATTTAACATCATTTTAAAACCCAATTTATATATTCTTATTGTTTCTAAATAATAATTTAAAACATCATTACAAATACTTATAAATATTGATATTAATATTTTATTATATTTATCCCTTAACAAATGATTTTTTCTCAATAATGTAATGTTTGCTATTGGTTTTGAATATTTATTAAATGGTAACAAATATATTTCTCTTTGTAAATTTATATCTTCGTGAACTAATTTTGGATATTCTCTCTTGTCTATTTTAATATCTAAAAAGTTGTTTTTTATTGTAAAATTATCTATCCCAACAATATTTGATATTTTAAAATCATAATTTGTTTTTTTATCATATTCTTTATCAATATTATAATCCAAAATTAAATATTCAGTGTTATACCATTCTGTTTTCAAATAATTTTTCTTTTTAGATACTTCAACGTTTGTAATTATTTTAATTTTTACATTATTTAATTTTTTCTTAAACATTTCATATGAAGATTTATCATATTCTGGTATTATTAATTTCCTTAATATCGCTAAATTTTTATTTCCCAAAATCATATTTTGTATTACTTCTATACTATTACTCATTGAATCAGAATTATCCCTATACAAACATTCTAATAATCTTGTTTTCTGTACATTTGTATATATTTTTTCAAATTCACTTTCTGGTAAATTTATTAGTTGATTCAAATAATTATTTAAACTTGCACAAACAATATCTAATAATTCCTTTTTATCTTCATTCAATATAAATCTTACATTTAATATTGCTTCATAATCAAAATGATAATCTATTGATGAAAATAATTCTTTTACAATATCATTTTCTTTTAAATAATATCCTAAAGATTTTTCATATTCACATCCTATCATATAGCTTAAAATATTTGTTAATTGATAATCCCTTTGATTGTGTTGATCACATTCAACAAACAAAACACAATTTAAAAATATGTATTCGGATATTGATTTGAATTGAATTAAATTTTCATTATTTGATTCTGTACCTATAAATTCAATTTTATTTTTATTAAATCTTTCTTTATTTTTTGATTCTGTTTGATATTTTTTCTCTTCTATCTCATCAAAATATGGTAAATATTCTTTTATCATTGTGTTAATTGGACTAGTATCGATTATACATACATATAAATTATCTGTTGTATAGTATTTATTGTAAAAATTAAATATATCTTCTTTAGTTATATTTTTTAAACTTTCGTTATTCCCTGTACCAAATTTTTTATATTTTGATCCGTCTTTATAAAAATGTTTTAATATATCATCAGTAATCCACCCGTCATCTAATATGTTTTTTTCATGTTCAGAATTAATTATTTCCATTTCTGAATTTATATGTTTCATATCTAATAACGGCTTTCTAAAAAACCATGATAACATTTCTACACCCTTTTTAAAAAAACTATTTTCTAAATCAAAATAATATACTGTCATATTATCTGCTGTGTATGCATTATAATTACCACCACATGTTTGAATATATGCGTGATAACTATTTTGTTCTGGATACTTTTCATTACCCATAAATAATAAATGTTCTAAAAAATGTGCTGTACCGTCAAAATCATCTTGTAAATAGCCAGCCCCTACACCTACACTACATGCTGATTTATTTATATTTTCATCTGATATTAATACAACTTTTATACCATTTTCTAATATTATGCCTCTAACATCCCTTTTATCAGTTATGGCAATGTCTATATCGAAATATTGAAATTTATTCATAATATATAAATAAAATATATATTATTATTTATGCAAATTTCTAACAAAGATGAAAATAAAATACTTAGTGAAGAATTGAGTTTAAAAATTGTTGAATCCAATAAAAAATATTACAAAGATGTTCTGGATTTTTTAAATATGCTTTTTGAAAATAATGAAGAATCTATTTTAAGAATTAAAATCACCAAAATACTTTTAAATAGTGATATTCTTGAAACATATAATTATATTATTAAAAAATATTCTATGGAAAAAGATTTAATTGATGTTGATTCTTTTAATATAGATCATGAATACTCTAATGAAGAAGTTAGTAGTTTTATTTGTACTATGTGTAATAATCTTTTACAAAGACTTGATTATAAAATTAAATTAATGTCTTACAATAATAAAAAATATCTCAAAATTTATAAAAATTAATTTATTTAATTTTATTTAATAATTTAATTAACTCAATTCAAGTTAAAACTAAATCAATAAATAATAATAAAGATCTGAGTATATAAATGTTAGAAAATTTTATTACAAACTGTGATAATTTTGTTAGCACTCAAGTTGATCATGATATAATTTTAGATTCAAAATCATATTTTAGCATATATAACAATAAAATTTCTCAACCCTTGCATAAATTTTGGTTTAATTTGTCAAATACCAAATACTTTAATGCCTATAATGAAAATAAAGTTTTGCGTTTTGTTTTAAATAACAAGTCCCCTAATATTACCAAGTTTATTAATTTTTTTAATGGATTATCAACACATCTTGAATCTGTTTTTAGCAAGACATTCCCTGGAATTAAAGTTGAACCACCATGGAAAAGTTTTGATAGCTTTCCATTAATCCTCACTTTATATATTGGTGATTCTATTCTAATCACAGATTCTGATAAAAATGAGTTAGGAATAGATTCATTATCCAGTTCAGCTTCTTATTCCTTGTTATTCGAAATTAAAAATTTACGTGTTATGAAGATTGATTTAGGTAACGAAATTAGTTATTCAATCAAATATAATTTATCGGCTATTATGATTCAACAAGAAGCACAATTAAATTTTAAATCCTATTTGTTAAATCAATTGGTTCAAACTAATACACAGGTACAGACAAATACAAATGTCAATTCCCGCAACAAGTTTGGCATAAAAACTGATTCTGATGATGAATTTGTAAACAAAACCAATTTTAATCCAAACAATAATACAAAACCTTTACCTTTTTTATCTGAATTATCAAATTTTAATTCGGAATCTAAATTAAAATCTGATGGAGAAACTGGAAATAATATACCGAGACCCAATGTGACTGGATTAATTAATTTAGATATGTTATTGGAAGCTAAATCAAAATTAAAAAAAACTAAAGAGTCAAATCCACCTATTAATACAGTTTTGGATGATAACAATTCTAGATTGGGAGAAAAATTTTTAGAACAAAAAAATCAATTGAAAAAAGTTAAAACTAAAGAAAAATCACTTCTTAAACATCTTAGAAAAAAGTCTAAAAAATCTAAAAAAATTAATATTGAAACTAGTACTGATTTAACAGAAATAACAGAAAATGATCAAACTGATCAAACTGATCAAACTGATCAAGTAGTTAAACAGGATCAGACAGATATATCGGATTTAGAAAAAGAGTTACTAGAATTAGATATAGAATCAGGTTTAATTCCAGATTCTACTGTTATTAAAAAGAAAAAAAAATCTGATAAAAAAAATAAAAAGGGGAAAACTGATGATAATAATGATAACGATTTAGATTTGGAAAAAGAATTAGAATTATTGAAATAAATATTATAAACAAAATATTATAAACAAATTATTTTTTTTAGATTATAATTATATAATTATAATTATAAAATGGAATCATCATCTTTATTTAATTCTGAACTAGATATTTTACGAGGTGGAGGTGAAGAAAAAGGAAAAGGCATTTCAGTCATGATGGTATTATCATGTATAATGTTATCATCTATAGCATTAACTATCGGTATTTTTGTTATAAATGACGGTAGTCTTAAACCATTTTTCGAATCAGGTCCTACAATGGGTATGTGTACTGGTATAGTTATTCTTTTACTAATTGGTTTAATTTATACAACAATGCAAGCTCAAATGGCTATAACTGAGCTTAGTGCTAAAACCCAACAAAATTTCAGTTTTTCTGATAGATATACTAGACTACCTGGAATGGGACCTAGAACCCATTGGTAAATTATCAGTCATATACAAATATTGTAATTATAAATTTGACACATTATTAAATAACTTTAACAATTGGATATATTCATCTGCTCCATCATTTATATTTTTTTCAATAAAACTCATATCAAATAATATTTTTGCTTTTGAACTATCTTCGATATCATCATCACTTACAATATATTCTATTAATTTGGTTATTATTGAATTAAAAATATAACCTTTGTTGATTATGTCTTTGGTTATTCTTATTATATTTGATATTTTATTATCTGATCTTAAATCTGTTACATAACGTTTTAATTCTTTTTTTGAAATATATTTACACATATTGTAAATATCTTTTACAGATACTTCTACCTGTATTTTATCATCTTGTTTTAAATCTGTTTTTACCAATTGATCTGGTGCATCATTTTTAAATAATATATCATTAGGAAAGTATGTTCCACTATAAATAGCACTTGTTTCAATCTTTATATATTTAATATTTTGTAACATCAAAATACTTTTTCTCAGATCACCATTAGCAATTTCAGCTATAGTTTTAAGAGCATCTTGGCCAATAGTTATATTTTCTCTCCGAGCTATTAATTCTAATCTTGACATTATTGAATTACATGCAATCGGTTTAAATCTTATTTTTACACATCGACTATTAATCGGTTCAATTATTTGATTTATATAATTACAAATAAAGCAAAATCTTGTTATATTTGAGTTTTCTTCCATTACCTTTCTTAATGCTGCTTGTGCTTCTTTTGTCATTGCATCTGCTTCATCTAAAATTATTATTTTGTAAGGAGGACACAGATAATTTGGATCAACTGTTCCTATTGCTATTTTTGCAAAATTTATTATTTTATGACGTACCACATTAATTCCTCTCTCGTCTGAAGCATTTAGTTCAATTACGCGCTCATTCACACGTCTTGGACCAAATAATTGATTGGATAATGCTAATACAGAACTAGTTTTACCAGTTCCAGGTCCACCATACAATAATAAATGAGGTAATTCACCTGTCTTTAATGTGTTATTTAATATACTGACCGATTCTTCTTGTGATATTACATCAGATAATTTCCTCGGTCTATACTTTTCAATCCATGGAATTGAATCATTATTTGACATTTTTAAATTAATTAATATATATTATTTTTTATTCTTAATATCAATTTTTATTTATTTTTTTCTATATTTACTTATAATTATTTATCAAACATGTCTGAAACAAATTCTCAAGACCAAGCTCAAAACCCATCTCAAAACCCTGTTCAAAACCAAGCCCAATTACAACAAATAGTAGATTTACAAAGTCAAGTTATTTCAACAAAAAACAAATACGATAATTTGTACAATCAATATAAAAAAACTGTTCATATAGTTATTGGATTTATTATTTTGATGTTACTTATTATATCATATGATCAATCAAAACAAACAAAAGAATAAAAAATTTAATTTTTAATTTAATAAATAAAGTTTTTTGTTTTTATTATAAAAGATTTTTTATTTATCAAAATATAAAATATTTTATTCATCATACGTTTTTTTTAATTAATTTAAACATTTGAATAATGTATATTAGATAAAATGGAATTTAAAAATAATGATTTAATAAGTTCAATGTATAATTCATATGGACCTATTGTTGGTAAAGTATGTGAGAAAACTAGTAATTTTATGGAAAATAATTTACTTGATAACAATGTTCAAGAACAAATAACTTTATCTTATGATGGTCCTAAAATCAATTTTGTCCCGACTAATAATATTTTACCCGAATCCTTAGCTATTCAATCTACAAAATCTGTTTCTATTCCTAATTCTGTTCCTGTTTTAAGTTCAAATACTCCTGTTAACCAAGTATCAATCCCTAATGTTGAATCTGGACATGTACCCACAGTTAAATTTTCTAATGTTAATCAAGTTCACGAGATATCCAACCGTGTAACCGAGAACCAAGTTACTAGTACCAAATCTAAAAGTAGTTCTCATAATAATAGTAATACTAATTCAGACGGATCCAGATTTAAAAATGAAAACACAAATATTTTTTTACCTGCAGTTAAAGAAAAACTTGTAGGTGGTAATGAAGAAAAGATGGACGGAAATGTTCCAATTGAACATGAAGAAAAAAATATAATAGAAAAATCAACTACTTTTTTCTCACAAAAATACAGTATATTTGGATATGAATTAAGTCTCTGGATGATTATTTTAATATTAGTTTTAGTTATTTGTATAATTTATTTTATTTATAAAATATTCTTTTCAAAAGATAAGCTGATTAGTTATCAAAAAAATAATCAAATAGTTGGACAATTATCTAATAAAAATACTCAATCTAAATCAAAATCTAATCTATTAGATTCACAATCTGGATCTGGATCAGATTCATGGTCCGATTCTGTTTCAGTATCAGAATCAGGATCAAGTTCAGGTTCAGATTCCGAATCCATTTCAGAATCAGGTTCAAAAGGTTCTAAAGGTTCTAAAAAGTCAAAAGATTCTAAAAGATCAAAAGAATCAAAAAAATCAAAAGAATCAAAAAAATCAAAAGAATCAAAAGAATCAAAAGAATCAAAAAAATCAAAAACTTCTAAAAAATAAATTAAAATATTTTTATAAATTATAAACTAAACTAAATTTGACATTAAATTTTATTTAGTATTAAACTTTTTTTCTTTTTATTACTATTTAATAAATGAAAACTATTTGAATTAGGAACCAAATTTGGAGCATTAAATGGTTCTGAAGAATAAAATTGTTGAGCAGACATTAGAGTCTGAATTGGATAAGGATTAATATTTATTTGATTATTCGGTATTATATATATTGATTCTGGTTTTGTTGGAGTTTGTGTGTTAGTTTGAGTATTTGTTTGAGTATTAGTTTGAGTATAAACTACTATATTATCTTGATTCTTATTATCAGAATAATTTTGTTTAAATTTATTATATTTAGATTCTAAATAATTATTATTGTACAATGATATTTTTTCTTGAAATTTTTTATATTTTTTATAATAATTACCAATTGATTCTTTAATTTTATCAATATAATCTTCATCTACATCCAAATCTAATAAAAAAGACTTTAATAAAGAAAACTTTGGTTTACTCCATAATTCCTTATCATTATAATCGTATTTTTTCCTTGGTATCTTTAATTTAATATCAAAATTTATTTCTGTATTGGATTTATCATTAGAATCAGATTTACTATTAGAATCAGATTTAGATTCCAAATCAGATTCATATTCACTATCAAAATCATTTTCTTGATAATATTTTTTAATAATATAAAATAATTCTAATTGATCAGATGAAATTAGTTTATTAATATCTTTGTTGTTTAATATATAGAATTTTAACATATCATAAGAATCATCAAAATTTTTTGATAATTTAAATGTTCCGTAATCAGTACCTAAAAGTACTGAGAAAACAATTAAATCTTCTAAATAAAATTTAACATTAAAACCCAAATCTTGTGTTAATAATTCCTGAATACTATATAATAATTTATTTAAATGTAATATTGTAAATTGTTTATTAATAGTTTTTCTCATCAACAAAGGAGCACCAAACACTAACATATCAGAATCATCAGATATTATTCCATATATTTTTGGGTTTCTTTTTAAAATATGTGCACACAGAGGATCTGCTTCACCTTTTGCTTTAATTACTTCTAATCCTAAAAACTTAATAATATTTACCCAGTCTCCAATATAATAATCTTTAAGAATAACAGATTTTTTATAAATTTTTTTATATTCTTCTTCAACAGATCCCATTCTTGAAATTTGTTCGTCTAATTTTATTTTATTTATTTCACTATTATCTAAATTAGTATCTTGATTAGTTTCCAAATCAATATCTTGATTAGTTTTCAAATCAATATCATTATTAGAAGTAGAAATAGTTATGTTTTCTGAATTAGTAGTAAGATCAGTATTTAAATTAGTAGTATCTATATCATCTTTTGAGTTTATAATTTCAGATAAAACTTGTTTTTCTCTTTCTAATTCTTTTAATTTTTTAAGATTTTCCTTCAAAATACTTTTTCTTTCTTCTATCTTTTTTCTTTTAATGTTAGGAGATTTCCCGTCAAAAACAAATATTGGAATAATTCCATTTTTTAAATAATAAGTTAATGAATTAAGTAACCCATGTATATGTGATATATTCTTACCTGTTTCTGTGATAACTTCTTTATCCTTAGCACGTAAATATATTAATTGTGAATAAATGTGTTGCATACCATCAATTATACAGGGTTTACCTCTAATATTTGTTATACTTATATTTTTATATATATCGGGAAATTTTTTACTTATAAACTTATATAATCCATCTACACCCATAGTTATCTAGATTAGTATGATATAATAATTTTTTATTTCAAATCCAAACACACACACATAATATAAAATAATTATAAAAAACAAATTTATTATATTTAATTAAAAAATTATTAAGATTATTTTATAAGATTATTTACTTTTTTATTTAATAATATCAGATAATACAAATAATAAAATGAGCAGATTTATAAATTTATGTAATAATACAAATGGTCAAGATGAATTAATATCAGACACTATAATTATAAATAATAAAAAAATATTATCTCCTAATAAATATTCTAGAATTATAAAAAAATTAGAGCTAAAAATAGAAAATATTTTAAATATAGGTGAAAAAAATGTTATTACTCCTATTAAATATAAATTTTATTGGGAAAATGATTCTGGACATATAGAATATAAAAGAAATTTAGATTCTTATAACAAAAAAAAGGAAAAACTATTAAGACAAATTTATTGGAGAATTTCACAAAGTTTAGAACATACTTATCATAATAATTATATTAACAAAAATATTAACAACAATTATATTAATAATAATGATTATAACTATGACAAATATCCACATTGTTATTATATCATTGGACTTGAAGATAATGGAAAATCCAGTTTCCAAACTATTAAAGAATTAGAAGAATCTCTAATTGTTATCAAAGAGACTATTTCAAAAACTGAAATCAAATATAAAAATTTATATTTGTATAACGAATTAAATAAATCAAATTTACTTGTTGTAAAATTATGGATCGAAAATGATGACCTGGATTTGTATAATTATTTTGACTAAAATAATATTTTTATCCAAATAAAATTTGGATTTAGATATTAGATCTTAGATATTAGATCTTAGATATTAGATCTTAGATCATGATCAAATTATTTCTTTCTTAATTCAAAGATTGTATGTTTACCAATCAATCTTATTTTTCTAGCAATATTCTTTTTCTCTTCATATATTTGAATTTGACTTTCCAAATATATATCAAGATCTTCAAATACTGCCTTTGCATCATCATTCAAAACTATACATGAAATTAAATTACTTGTTAATTGTAATGCTTTTTCTACTTTATCACGATCCTCATCTGTTGCTTCTTCTTTATATTCAATTGTTTTTCTAAAATCATTAATAATACTTTTCATAATTTTATGTTCAATAATTTTATTATTAAAAAGAGTTCCAATCAAAATCATTGATCTTTCTGCTGTTTCCTTTGACCAATTTTTATCTTCATAATCAATACTAGAGATATATTCCTTTTTCACTTCGCTCAGTAATATCTTTCTAAAATAAATCTTCTCTTTGTCAGTTGTAACAAAATATGTTGGTAATAGTTCCCAACATAATGCTGCTACTAAAGGTCTTATTTGATCAATATCATTTTTAATCTTTTCAATACATTGTTTAACAAAATTACTTACATCCTCTTCTGTTTCAAAAACAATTTCCCTAATTGCTGATATTGTTTTTGTGAGATTTTGTTGATTTAGTTTATTTAACAATAATGTAATCTTTGATTTCGTAACATCATCTTTTACTATATTTTTGATCATAAAATATGAATTATTTGCAGTATGTTTTTGACTCATAAAATTACTAAAAGTAAATGTATTGAAAAACTTTATTACATCTTCACTCTTCTCATTAGTAGAGTCGAATTTCTCAATAAGTTCTTCAGTGTTATATGATGAATATTTAGCCATCTTATATATACATATAGTATAATTATAATTATAAATCAATTTTTTTATTAAATCTACTCAGTATTAAATTCGAATAACATCAATGAATTATAATAAATCCTTATCATTTTGATATCTGTTTGTTCTATACAATCCCATATTTCGAACCTTACTTGTGAATTAAAATCGGGAAAATCCATAAAATCCATTTTAGAAATAATATTTTTTTTTAAATAATCTAAATCATAATTCATATTATTTAATTTTATTTTATTTTTTAAAATATCATAAATTAAATTCTTAACAAGAGGCATTATTATATTATCATGTGTACTAAAATAACCAAACTTGTATTTTGTACTTTTTAATAATTCAAATATTTTTTTATATACTGTTCTTCCTAATATTTTTGATTCACCAAAATATTTATTTTCTGGATCATGAACCTTATTATAATAAAATGTTGATAAATTATAAATTATTGGTCTTAATTCTATCAACCTTTTGTTTGATTCATCATCTTCCAATACTTTGTAATTATGAAATTCGTAGCATCTTAAAGTACATGCTAAATCAAAGTAACTTCTAAAATTTATTATTTTAACACCAGTTAATTCTTCTAGTTCGTTATTTAATGATTCTAAATTTTCGTTCCATACTATTTTAGGGTTTGACATTTTATCATCATATGATTTTTTTTGTTCTGGTGTAAATATTGAATCTGATGAAATAAAATCTGTTATTTTTATATCTGAATAATTATTTGTTAAACCTAACCCTTCCATTGTTAAAACTGCACTTTCTATTGTTCTCTCAAAATTGGTACTTGTTACTAAACATTCATTTTGATCTAAATTAAAATCAAATTCATCTAAATAATTTAATTTTATAACATTACCTATAAATTTACAATTTAATCTACCTTCATTAGTTAAATTTGCTGAATATACTCGATCGTTTTCTGTAGAATCTGATTTTATATCCCAATATTTGCTAATAAATTTTTTTGTCATAAAAATTGGTTCTCTTGGTCCATGTCTTGCAACAATAAATAACCTTTTTAATTTATATTTATAACCAAGTGGTCTTATCAACAAATGATAATGATCTATATTTGGAATAGATTTGTATATTTGAGGATTTTTCCAAATAATATAATCACACATTGATAAATTAAATATTTCAAGAATATTTTGACTTGATAATTTTCTATCCTTATTCAAATTCCATATCACATATAATTCATAGTTAGATTTAGGTATTACATATGGAAAATCATTCTTAATTATAATAAGAGAATTTGAATTATCTGAATTAGTAGATTTATTATTAAGTAAATTTTTATTTTTTAATTCTGAAATTAAATCTGGATTAGTATCTTTGTATAATTGATAAATTAATTTATCTGTTAAATATCTATCTAAATTAATTGTTTCAAAATTTTTGGTAACATAAATATCTTTTTCTACATTAGAAAATAACTTTGAACTTAATTTAGGTCCAAATAATATTTTTTTACAGAATAAAGTTAATCTATTTGATATATCAGATGGATAATTATTATATAAATTAAATTTATCAATTATATTAGATATTTTGGATTTTGATACAATATCTAAAATGTTTATCATTTATATTATTTAAGTAATATAAATAAAAATATAAATTATTTCAAATTAAAAAAAGTATACCTAACTAATTTATTAGAATTTTTTTATAAATCTTTTTTATTAAGATTATTGAGATTACTCAGAAATCTTTTTAGTAATAATTCTCTTACGATTAGATCCATAGTATTTATTTTTAACTTCTTTGAGATCTGGTTCTCTCTTTCTAAATACATAGTATCTAGATAAGAATGAATATTCTCTACATTTTTGGTTAAATTCATCATCCTCATAAAATTTATAAACATTTGATAAGAATTTCTTTTCTTTACCAACTTCAATCTTGGATGAAACCTTTAGGAATTCTCTTGAATTTTCATATAACTCTCTGTATGAAACTGTTTCAATTAAATCACAAGAACATTTTTCATCAAGAGATTTAATTAAAAAGTCAGGTAAAACTAAATATTCCGTTTGATAAACACCTTCTTCGAAAGTCCATGCCATATGAACATCGATACCTAAACCTAACTTGTCTTTAGAGTTATCATCGTATTTTTTAACAATTTCGTATAACACTTTCTTTTCACCATTATCATCATAATATTCAACAATTCTATCGGTTCCTTTGAGTTTTTCTTTAATTATATCACCATCAAAAGTACAAATTAATATAATACCACCATCTCTTAAATATCTGTTAATATTATCTAAAAGATTACTAAATGATTCTTCATCTGAGAACATATAGTGAATAGTATATGAAAAGTTTGCTCTGTCAAAAACTGTTCTTTTATCATCCCAAGTCAAAATTTTATCATATACTCTTTTATCATCTGGTCTTAGTTTTCCTAATGCTTTTTCTTGTTCGTCAAATTGTAATAAAGCTGAAGCAGTTCCTAATGTGAAAAATGCAGGAAAGAAACGATCGTGTCTTTGTTTTTGTTGTTTATATCTGGTAATTGCACCATCAGTAGCATTGATTAAACCTTCCAAATCAGGATCAAAACCAGTGTACATTTCTACTTCACAATAATACCACTTTTGAATATCACCACCTCTACCACAACCAAAATCAAGAACTTTTAATTGAATACCATCATAACTCTTTGCGTTACAATAAGTATAAATTAAATTGGATTTAACCCAATTGTTAAATGAATTCATATTTGTTGTAAGATCTGATTTCTTTTGGTAATAAATATTTTGTTTCTTTTCTAAACTTGCTAAATTATAATCAATTCTATCTTGAGTTGTCTTGAAATATTGATTGTATAGTTTATCATCAGCTAAACTTGAAAAATCTGTCATTAAAACAGGATTGGTAATACTATTCCAAATACCTACCGCAGTTTTATAATAGTTACCGTATTTGCGTTGGAATTTTTGAACAGATTCTGTCTTGTCAAAACGTGTTTTCATTGGAATCCATCTGTATTGTTTTTGAACATCTGATGTTAAATCATAGTAAAATTCTACTACGGTCTTATCTGTTATTTGTTTTCCATCAATTGATCTAGGAATACCATTTTCATCCAAATAAATATAAGATTGGGAAATTCCTTCATTAACACCGAATAACATTGGTTTTTCTACACCACCTTTTGTGATATTACCCACATATAAATTACAAATTATATATGGTTTGTTTTTAACTACTCCTGAGATAGAATTGTCATAAACTACAAGTACTTTGCCTGATACTTTATCCTTTTCGAATTCAACATAAAAATCAATTGAATTTTTAGTAGGTGGTTTCCACTTGTAATCTGAATATTTAGATTTTTCTACTTCAACAATATATTTTTGATCAAGTGGTTGGAAAATTAAACCATCTAATAAATAAGGACACTTTAGATTTTTGTTTGTTGTAAATGTGTTCCATAATAAATTTGTGTATTTAAATATTTCATTATCTCTTACACCATTTGATTCAATAAAGTATTTTCTTCTAAAAATTATATCTTCAGATTTAGATTCTAATTCTTTATGAATATCATCATAAAATTCAATTAAATTTTTTTTATGGAACTCCATTACCTTCTCAATATTGTTAAAATCAATTTTCTCATTAACTATATTTTTATGTTTGTATTTGGTTTTATTTATTGAATATATTAATTCATCTAAATATTCTAATCTTGAAAACAATTTTGATTCTTCTCTTACATTTTCTTTTCCAAGAGTTAAACAGTCAAATCCCATAAATATATATTTGTTATATTTTGATAATAAAATTAATTCTCCATCAATAATCGATCTGTTATATTTTTTGTCTACGTTTATTCCTGTGTCTTTTACTATTAAATTTGTGTTGATCAAATAACATCTACCATCAAAAACTACCATAAAATTTCTTTCACCATCTGCTTTATCGGTAACAGCATATTTATTTGGTAAATATCCAACTACATGCTGTACTTCAAGAGAAATAGGTTGTCTACCATATAAATTTGTTCTTGATTGACCAATACCTAAAATATCACGATATTCTGTTAACACATTTGATCCTAAAGATTTTGTAATTATATAATTAGACCCTTGAATACTTTTAATTATAAATTGTATAATATCAAATATTTGAGTTTCAAATGTACTTTTATCTTTGATTTCGCATTCAATTTCAATTTCGTAATTAAAAGGACTAGTTTCAATTTTGTTAATAATAGTAGTTTTTCTAGTAGTTGTCAAATCAATTCTAAAAACATTTGTACCCTTTAAAATAAAATAACTAGATCTGTCTTTAAATCTGTATAAAATGTTATAATTATTAGCATCAAAATTCTTACTTACTTTTAGTAATTTTTTAAACTCGTCTTGAGTTAATTCTTCTTCTAAATCTAATTTGAATCTCGAATATAATTCTTCAATTGTAACATAATCAGAAAACTTTTTTGTCTTTTTCATTATTTTTATTTTTGATTTGTCTTTTGAATCAATCGATTCATCTAAAATAAATCCTGTTAATACACCAAATACTAAATGATTTTTTCTCATATGTAACATCTTCATATAATCATTAATTTTATCTAATGATTCTATGGTGATTCTATAATTTGTAATTGTGTCTGATCGATTTCTATCATTTGTTGACATAATTACATCTAAAGTTGTTTCCTCAATTTTGGCGTATTTAGATTCATTTCGACTGGTTACAACTGTTAAAATACTGTTTAGATTATTAAATTTTTCCAAAGTAAGTAGTTCCGAAGATGTCTCTTTATTAGAAAATACAGATACTTCAAACTCATTTTTATCCCTATATGACTTTATGAGGGAATTTATGAAATTTCTCTGTTCACTAGTCAATAAATCTATTAACTTCATATTATAATATAATAGCTTAATATTCTTATATATATTTTAAAAAAATCATTTTTTTCTATATTATATAAGATTGTTTATACTATCAATAAAGTTGAAATTTAATTAAATTAAATACAAACTAATTTATACTATTATCTATATAAAATAATATATGTCTAGTTTTGATCAATCTGAAAAACTATTTAAAAAATATAATCCTCTTATATTCGATCTAAAAAAGAATATGGATAATAATAATATTTTGGATACTACTGCTGATGTTAAACTATCTAACAATGTTTGTTATCCTGAAATTTCATTAGGTTTTTTACATTCAATTCATAGAACTAAAGATAAAATGGAACTTACTGAAAAATATGCTAATAGAAAAAAGATTTATTTGGTAACATCTCTTTTTGAAAAAAATATTGATTACAAACAAGAAACTGGAGATGGAGTTCCATTTACATCTATTAATGATGGTACTGAATCATTTATTAAAGAAATTGATCCTAAACTTCCACCAATTATGAACAGAGCATATTTAAAATTATGGGAAATGATTGTTATGTTCAATCTAATTCCTGATATTGATAATTTTAGTTCTGCACATTTAGCGGAAGGTCCTGGATCATTTATACAAGCTACTATCTATTTCAGAGAATTACAAGAAAAACTTGGTAAAATTAAAACTGCTTCTAAAGATAATTATTATGGTGTTACTATTCATTCTGATCATGAACACTTACACATGCATAAAGAATTTATTAAATTTTTTGATAAAGAAAAATCCACAAGATTACATGTACTTGAAACTAAATCAATTAAAGAAATTAAGGATATGTATGGTGGTTTCAAATCTTCAATTCAATCTAATACTTCAAATACTCCCCAGTTTACTAATGGTGATCTTACTAAAATTAATACTATCAGAATATTTGGTGGTAGTAAAGATGAAGCTGGTTTTGTTAAACATCCCGCTGATCTTGTTACTGCTGATGGTGGTTTTGATTGGAAAAAAGAAAATTTACAAGAACAAGAAGCATATAAACTTATCTTTTCTGAAATACTCACTGCTATTAAGGTTCAAAAAAATGGTGGAAATTTTGTATTAAAAATATTTGAATCATATACTACTACCACTCTCAAAATGATCGAACTACTTAAAGAATTTTATAAAGAAGTTTATATTTGTAAACCATATACCAGTAGAATTTCAAATTCAGAAAAATATTTGGTTTGTAAAAATTTTAATAAGTCTAAAGCAACTGTTTCTGTTATTAAAAAACTTGAAGAATTTGTTATTACTATTAATAAAAATGAAGGTTTTAATATTATCGATATATTTTCTACTTTTGAATTAAGTAAAAAAAATATTAATGAATACAAAAATATTAATATTCAACTAATGGCTAAACAATATATTGGTATCAATAATATCGTTTTGTTCGATAATCTCGATAATAAAAATGGTATCGAGTATAATGAATTCTTAGATAAACAAATTGATGCTGCTACATTTTGGAATGATCTATTCCTTAATACCTCAAATTATTCTAAATTCAGAAAATATATCGAATCTTATGATTTCTTCAAATTAAAACATGTTATTGATGAAGAAGAAAATAAAAAAATGGAAAAAGCTAAAGAAATACGTAAAGATCAAACTCAAGCTGAATTAGGTGAAAAAGGTATTGAGGCTGTTGAAAATGTCGTAGAATCTGAAGAAATGTCTGAGGAAGAAAAACCTAAAAAAAGTAAAAGAAACATGTCTAGATCTGGTTCTAAATCAGATTCTAAAAACAAACCTAAAACAAAATCCGATTCTAAAACCAAACCTAAAAAGAAGGTTAATAGATCTGAAAAAAATCAAAGAGGTGGAGGTGATGATGATTCAGATAAA
>JACCDO011843544.1_pt1 | contig 19952 bp, 12 predicted proteins | sample 7446101 | NCBI WGS metagenome assembly JACCDO01 (sample SAMN15323440, study PRJNA562643) | freshwater metagenome | isolation source: river surface water | place: USA:Blue River Watershed | collected 2017-08-16
GGCCGGCGCCCTCGCCGGCTTCGTCGTCGTTTTCCGCGACCCCGAGGAGATGGGCCTCAGCCCCGAGGAGCTCGTGCGCGCCAACCGCTTCGAATCGCTCGGTCTGCTCGCCGGCGGCATCGCCCACGATTTCAACAACCTCCTCACCACCATCCTCGGCGGCGTCTCCACCGCGAAGGACAACCGCGACTTCAACCAGCTCGACGCCGCCGAACAGGCCTGCCTCGCGGCCAAGCAGCTCACCCGCCAGCTCCTCACCTTCGCCAAGGGCGCTGGCTCCCATGCCTCGCGCCAGGTCGTCGCCCCCGCCGACCTTCTCCAGAACGCCGTGCGCATCGCCGCGGCCGGCAGCCCGGTCGTGGTCAAGGTCGAGGCCGCGCCCGACCTCGCCCCCATCGAGGTCGACAAGGGCCAGATCCTCCAGGTCGTCCAGAACCTCGTCATCAACGCCATCCAGGCCATGCCGGTGCCCGCCGACGGCCGCGTCGTGATCGGCGCCGACGACATCGATGTCGGCGAGGCCGAGGTCGACGAACTGCCCGCCGGCCGCTACCTGCGCGTCGACGTGCAGGACAACGGCAGCGGCATCCCGCCCGAGATCCTCGCCCGCATCTTCGATCCCTTCTTCACCACCAAGAAGACCGGCACCGGCCTCGGACTCGCCACCGTCGACTCGATCGTGCGCCGCCACGGCGGCCGCATCGGCGTGCGGTCCACACCCGGCATCGGCACCCTCTTCAGCGTCTTCCTTCCCGTATCCACGAAGCAACTTCAGGAGAAGGTCCGCGCCGCCCCCGCCATCCGCTTCGGCACCGGCCGCGTCCTCTTCATGGACGACGACCCCAAGATCTGCGAACTCGCCGGCGCGATGATCGCCAGCCTCGATTACACGCACGACATCGCCCGCAACGGCGACGAGGCGGTCCAGCTCTACCGCCGCTACCTCAACGTCAACCGCCCCTACGACGCCGTGCTCCTCGACCTGACCGTGATCGGCGGCATGGGCGGCGAGGAGTGCTTCAAACGTCTCCGCGAACTCGATCCCGACCTGCGCGCCATCGTCACGAGCGGCTACGACGACGACGACATGATCAAGCGCTACCTCGAGATGGGCTTCGTCGGCTACATCACCAAGCCCTACCGCGTCGGCGACCTGGGCCGCGTCTTGAAATCGGTTTTGGGCGCCCGCTGAAGGCGCGCCGGCCGGAACCGTTTCGCCACCCCCGGCGCTGGCCCTATCGCGCCGCCATCTCATCGAAACCCGCAGCCGACGTGACGGCGGGGAATACCGCCCGGCCCAGCCGGCGGGAGGCGATCTGCTCCATGTCCAGCCCGACCAGGAAATCGCGGGTGATGAACTCCAGGAAGTCGCGTTTGTTCAGCACCAGGCAGCGCCCGGGCGTGCGGGCGAGCACCGAGGCGCCGGCCACGTTGTTCTGCAACAGGCTGAGCTCGCCGAAAAAGTCCCCTCGCCCCAGTCGGGCGACCGGCTGGTCGCGCAGCGTGACCTCGAGCGACCCTTCGTGCACGAGGTAGAAAAACTGGTTGTCGTCCCCCTCCCGGATCAGCTTCCGGCCCGCCTCGAAGTCGAAAAACCGGCTGCGCCGCGCGAAGGCGAGCATCGCCGCCGGACTCCAACGCCGGGAAAAGGCGATCCGGGATAAAAACGCCTTTTTCTGGACCGCCGTCGCGATGTGTTCCCGCGAAAAGCGATTCAGGACCAAGGCGTGAAACGCGTCCCGCTCGATCACCAGCAGGCACAAGTCCGACGAGGCCCTGACGGTGCGCGTGCGCGGACCGCCCTCCAGGAGCGCCACCTCGCCAAAGACGTCGCAGGGCAACAACTCCGCGATGAATTCGGGACGCCCCACCTCCTGTTCGCGCAACACCTCGGCCGTGCCGGAAAAAACGACGAACATCGTGTCTCCGCGCTCCCCCTGGCGCAGCACCACCTCGCCTTTCGCCAGCCATCGCGTGTTCGTCGCCGAGGCGAGCCCGGCCATGTCCGCCGGAGGGAGATCCTTGAACAGGTGGGTGCGCGCCAGGCAGTCGCGCACCGCGCTGTCGGAAAGAACCGCCGCCGCCATCCGGCGCGCCGCCCGCCGGCGCAGCCACGGTTCCAACGCCTCGCGGGCCTGGTGGGCGATCAGCCACACGGCGAACCCCAGGCCGGCCAGCACGATCACCGCGAGGAGTCCGCCGACCAGGCAGGCGGTGAACCGAAGACCGCCCGCTTCGTGGAAACGGCGCGCCAACTCCCACGCGTTGAGCTTCAACAAGGCCACGCTGGAAACCATTACCAGCAGCAGCCACGCGAGCGTGTAGCCCGCCACCTGCAGGACGAAACGGCGATCGGTCAGCCGAAAGCGGTCGCGGACGATCGAGTCGAAGGCTTGGTTGGGCACGAAGAAAAAACGGTGGTTCGTGTCCAGACGGGGATCGCGATAAAACACCACCAGCAGATCGACCAAGGCCCCGCGGTGAAACGGGCAGAGGTGGTAAAGCACGCCGCAGACAAAAATCATCGAGAGCGCCGGGGAGAACCGGCAGGCCAGGGCGGCGAACAGGAAAAAAGGCGCCACGCGAACCAGCGCGAGCGCGGCCTCCCCGTCCTTGCCCAGCAGCAAGGCGTCGCGCCTCGACAGGGTGAAACGGGGAAAGGCGCTTCGCCAAAGAAACCTCGGGGAATAGACCTCGCACTCGCCTCCGCGCAGGACGCAGGCGGCCAGGAATGCGCCCAGGCTCTGCGCGAGACACAGGCCCAGCCATCCCGCCAGCAGATGCCAGGGCCTCGTCGGCAAGGCGGGCGGGTGCAGGACGAGTAACAGCGCCGAGACGCCCATGCAAACCAGGGAGAAGCCCCGGGCGATCGACGCGCGAAGCTTGAACCGCCATTCCGCCGCCGGCAGCGGGTCGGGGCCCGCGACGCCCGGACTCGACAGGATGCCGGCCCGGACCGCCTTCAAAATCAGCTCATAATAGTCGCGCAAGGGCGGACAGCGCCGCTCCCCGATCAAACCGAACAGCACCCGCGGAACGCTCGCCGTGTCCCGAAATCGCTCCAGGATCCGCCGCTGCTCGCGATCAACCACCAGATAGGTGGCGGCACTCAGATTTTTGACGACCAGCCTGTCTTCACCGATCGACTGAACACGAGTCTCCGGATTGAAACGAAGCAACGAGACCGTGAGGAGCGTGTCCTGATCGATGGGAGCGACGGGGAAATCGGCCATTCAGGATTCCCCTTAAGAAGTCGCCCGGCCGAAAATCGAGGCAATCCCGGGATAATATTTATCACTCGGACGCAATATCTTGCGCGTGACCCCACCAAGCCGCGCGTCCCGAGGGGGATCGGCGTGCGCGCCCGTCGCCTATTCCGGCCTTCGCCAATGGGACAAGGCGGGGCGATCGATCTCGTAGATCGCCGGCAAGGCCGCCGGCCGGAAGAAAAACACCAGCGAAGCCGGACCTTCCTCGCTGATGCGCAAAGGCGCCGCCTGGCGCCCGGGAAAGCCCGGGGTCAGGGTTTCCGCCGGCTGGTTGTAGGGCGCCCACTCCGGCTTGGGGCGCAAGGGTGCCTGCACGCAGTAGACATTCCCCGCGCGTGTGCGCAGAAGAAACTCCAAGGTGTCGCCCAGATTGCCCGCGCGCGGCCTCCGCCGCGGATCCGGATCATCCGGACGCAAGGGCGCGGCCCCCGGTTCCGGCATGGCCCGATAGGCGAAGCTCATCACCAGCCCCCGCTCCCACGGCGCCCAGGAATCGGGCAGCGGCAACTCCGCCCGAGCCGGGCGCATGGGCTCGGGCGGCAGCGCCGAAACATGAAAGCGCCACCTGGACGGCGTCTCCTCCACCACCACGCCGGGCGTGACGAGCCAGCGGCCTTGGGCGGCCACTTTCGCCTCCTCGGCGGCTTGCTCGCCCAAGAGCCGCGCACGGTTGTCCGCCGCTTCGCCCGCCGGAAACACCAGGGATCGCGCATCCGCCGCCCGCAGCCCCGCGGGATGCGGATACAGACGGGTGGCCCAGCGAGAGAGCGTTCGCCCGTCGCCGTTTTCCACCTCCGCGACCAAGACCAGCTCGCGGGCCGCCCACGCGTCCCCGGGCACGCTCAGCTCGACGGGGATCTCTCGCCGTTCCCCCTCGGCGAGCTCGAGCCGCCACGCCGAAGCCACGCCCGCGGCCGCGGCCGGGCGCATGCCCGCCGGCCAGACGACGCGCAACGTCGCGGGCGAGTCGCCGAAGTTGTAGACCACCAGCCGGGCCCGTCCGCGCCCGTCCCCGACGCCGTCCGCCGAACCCACGATGTATCCACAAAAAGACTTCACCGCCTGCGTGTCCGTCCCGGCCACGAGATCCAGCACCACGGGCGAGGGCGTTTCCGTGCGGACGAGCCAGTCGCCCCGCGTGCGCGCGTGGACCGACTCCGCGCGGGCCCGTGGTCCGCGCGGCTCCCGCTCCGGCCGACGAGGCTGTTCCGCGCGGTCCATCAGCCAGGCCAGGGCGGGCGCGGCCTCGTCGTCGCCGACGCGTTCGCCGATGCGCGCCATCCAGGTTTCCGTTCGCCGCGCGCCGAAGTCGGCCGGCGCGAAGTCCAGACCGCCCGCGGAAAACAGCCCGGCTTCGTCGCGGCGTTGACGGTTCGTAGCCCCATCCGTTGATTCCGTCGGCTTGGCGGCTCCTGCGTCCGCCTCGACGCGAAATCCAAAGTGCGCCTCGCGCTCGTCCGCGCGGGGCATGGTCAGCCCGAATTCCTTCGCCCCGTATTCGTGGTAGGGCAGCAGGAAAAACGCCATCGGCGCGCGAACGCCGAGCCGCTCGTTTTGCAGCGTCACTTCGCGGTAAAAGCGCCATTGACGCAGGCGCCCTTCCACGGTTTGCGCCGAGTAGCCGTCCAGCCGCGGATAACCCCACTCCGTCACAAAGACCGGCAACCGTCGGGCCGGAGGCACGCCGTCTTGCGGGTAAGTCGGCCGCGCCGAGGCCCCCGGCTTGCCGAGGCGAAACCCGTTGCGTCGCGTCGCCGGGCCGTCCTCCGCGGCCCACCCCTCGCCCAATGCCTCCCGCAGGCGCAGGTGCGCGCCGGAGTAGTCGTCGGCGAATCCGTAATAATGGAGATTGGCGCCCTCGGTGTAGGCGAGAAATCCGTTCGCCTTCAGCTGGGCCAGATAAGGCCCGGGCGGCAGCACCAGCGGCGGCATGACGATGAGCGAGCCGGGGCGCCGCCGCGGGATGAGTCCGTTCGCGCACCATCCCGCGGGCTGCCCCAGCTCGGTCCATCCCCTTCCGCCTTCTTCGTCGTCACCGCGCGCCGCGCCCGGTTCCCGCCTGCCGGCGGCCAAGCCCAAGGCCACGGCCTTGTAGAAGGCGCCGAAGACATCCGCGTTGTCGGCGAAAAATCCGGCGTCGGGCTCGTTTTCGATTTCCCAGGCGTCGACGAGATCCCCGTAGGTCGCGGCGAGGGCGAAGCCACGCCGATAAGCTTCGCGTAAATCCAGGGGGCTTCGATTGCCGGTCGCGGCCCCGCGCCTCGCCCCCGACGGCCACTCGCGCTCCCACCGCAATAGAACGACGCCACGATAACCCGCCCCGCGCAAAGCGGACAGCGCCGAACGTGTTTCCTCGATTCGCACCTCAAGTTCGGCCGCGTCCGCCGCCTCCTCTCGCGTCCACGCGTGCGACGGAGGGTTCGGCTTCCTCACCGGCGCGTAGGCAAACCCGCGGATGCGCAACCACTCCCCGATCGGACGTCTCGCCTCATTCGTATCGATGCCGAGCCGTTCCACCAGGTCGCCCGGCCCCACTCCGGTGTCGTAGCCGCTACCCGCCCACGCCGGCATGGCGGAGACGGACAGCGCGATGGCGAGGGGAACGAAACGACGCATGGATGGTGACGAAAAGCGAGGGGGGGAAAGGGTGGCGAGTAGGAAGCGGAGGCGCGCCCGCGTCAAAGCGGCCGGAACACGTAGGCTGTCCTCGCGCGCCCGCGTCGCCTCCGGCTTTTGACTTTGGCGCGTCAGACGGCATTGGACATGCGGCCCGCGACCTTGCAAAACGTCGCCCCTCCGGCCCGCCGATCCGATTTCGGCGTCGCTCCTTTCTTTTGTTCAACGGCCCTTTTTGTGAAGCCCTCCTCCCAACCCATCCGCAACGCCAAGCTGGTCGAGTCCTTCCGCGGCGAAGTGCGCGCGACCGCGCCCCTGCATCCCCAGGAACTCGCCTTGGTGGTCATCGCCAGCCTCCACCTCTGCTTCCTTCCCTGGGCCTTGGGCACCCGTGATGTCTGGTCCCAGCTGGTCTCCCTGGGCCTGGGTTTCCTGTCTTTTGCCGTCGGCCTTTGGCCGCGACACTACCGGGGGGAACTCGCCCCGCACGGCGCCTTCATCCTGCACCCTTGGTCGCGCCTGATCAAGTTTCCGGTTTTCTGGCTTGGTCTGCTGCTCATCGCCTACATCGCCTGCCAAGGACTCAATCCCGCCTTTGCTCGCGCCAGCGCCGGTCCCTACTGGTGGATCGCCCCCGTCCCGCACATCGAGTGGTTGCCCAGCGGCATCGACGCGACCTTCGCCCAGATGAACGCGTGGCGCATGCTCACCGTCCTGGGCGCGGCCTGGCTTCTGGCCTGCGCGCTCTGGGCCGGCGTATCGCGTCGCGCCTCGGCCCACGCCCTCATGACCGTTCTGGTAGTCAACGGCACCCTGCTCGCCCTCCTCGGCATCCTGCAAAAAATCACCGCCGCCAAAGGTGTCTTTTGGGTCATCACCGCGGTTCCGGACTACTTCGTCGCGACCTTTTATTACAAGAATCACGCCGGCGCCTATTTCAGCCTGATGACGGTGACCGCCCTGTCTCTCATGGCTTGGTATCATTTGCGCGCCTTGCGTCGCATCGAGCGCAGCAGCCCGGCGCCCGTCTATGCCTTTGCCGCCACGGTTCTCGCGTCCATCGTGTTTTTGAGCATCTCACGCACCGCGACGATCCTGTTGGCCGGCCATGGTGTGCTCACCCTGGGCGTCCTGCTTTTCCATAAACTGAAGTCTCGTGACGACGTGTCCCCCGCCTTGGCGACGTTCAGCCTGCTTTCGGCGATCATCGTCATCATCGCCTCGGCCTCGTTCCTGAATTTGGACAAGAGCGTCGAGCAGATCCAATACGCCATCACCGAAGAAGGGCAGCAGGCGCACCTGAAGCCGCGCGAGCTGGCGCGCGAGGCGTCGTGGGATCTGTTCCAACAAGACAAGCTCACCGGCTGGGGCGCCGGCGCCTTTCGCCACGCCTTCCCGCTGGTCCAGCGCAATTACGAGGCGATCTACCGTGCGAGCTGGGATAAACGAATCGCCCTCGGCTGGGATCATGCGCACAACGACTATTTGGAATGCCTGGTGGAGCTGGGTTGGCTGGGCTCCGCCCTGCCGGCGTTGATCCTGCTCTGGCTTCTTTACCGGGGCTTCCGTGCCGCCGGCATTCAAAATCCGGCCCATTTGATTCTGTTCCTCGGCCTTCTGCTGCCCCTCGCCCATTCCTGGCTCGATTTCCCCATGTATAATCCGGCCTTTTTCATCACCTTCTGCGCCCTGTGGATCCTGCTTATTCGATGGACGGAGCTGGAATCCACGCGCTAAGGCGGCCTCCTCCAAGCACCCAAGCCGCGCACGGTCCGATGCAAAAACGTTTCCTCCTCCTCTTCCCCGTCCTTTTGTTGGTCGCGGCGCTGTCCATGGTGCTTTATGGAACGCTTCGCGCTCCGCGGGAAAGCTACGCGGGCAACCTGCGGGATTTTCTGCCGACCGCCCCGACGGGCTGGCGCATGCAGGAAAAACCGATCGCCGACACCCCGGAGATGAAGAAGGCGGTCGATGAAATCCTCAATTTCGACGACGGGGTTTTTGTCGATTATATCGGACCGGGCGAAGAGCGCCTTTCGGTCTATATGGCCCACTGGCGTCCGGGGAAAATGTCGCATCGACTCGTCGCCGTCCATACGCCCGACGTCTGCTGGGTGTTGAACGGCTGGCAAAAAACCGTCTCCGCGCCTCTCGCCCCCTTTTCCATTCCCCGAGGAGACGCCTCCGCCGATGCGGCGAAGCCGAGCGGCACACATAAGACGAAGACGATCACCGTTCCCACGGGCCAGGATCGCGCCTTTCTGGTGAATCAAAACACCGAATACGTCTGGTTCTGGCATTTGGTCGGCGAGGAATCCAAAAACTACAACACCGGCTTCGCGCCGCCTTGGTATGCGGCCCTGGTCGATGTGTTCCGCAAAGGATTCAATCAGCGTGAGGAGCAGTTCTTCATTCGCATCTCCTCTTCACGCCCCTTGGAGCCGCAGAAACAGGGGCCTGTTCTCGGGGAACTCCTTTCTCGAATCCCTTGGCCGGATGCCAGCGGCTTGAATTCTTCAAACTAGGCCTGTAGTCACCCCTCTCAGGCCAGGCCCCGTTCCCTCCCGCTTCAGCCCGCACACGCTTCATGCGCTCCAAACGCACTTTTCCTCGCACCCAAAATTACCTGATCACCCTGCTCTTTCTCGGGGACTTGTTTTTCTGCTACTGCGGCCTCACCGCCGGATACCTCCTCCGTGTGAAAACCTCGCTGCGGCGCATCGGCGTGGAGCCGGTGAACCTCAATTTCGAGAACTACCAACCCATTCTCTGGCTGGGCACGCTGTTTTTGGCGGTCACCTATTCGGCGCTCAACCTATACGACAGTCGTCTTCTTCTCCGGCCTCATCGCAGCACCTCGATCATCATGCGGGGCAGCTTCGTCTGGTTGCTCGCCTTCCTTGGCTTTTCCCTGGTTTTCCGTTTCGAGCCGGCGATTTCCCGCATCTTCGCGATCACCTCCTGCTTCACCTCGATCATCGTGATGATCGCGTGGCGCTACCTTTTTTATTACGGGGTCTCCAGCAGCGAGTGGCGCAAGCGGCTCACCCAGCGCGTCGCCATCATCGGCTGGAACAGCGAGGCCGAACGTCTCGTGGAGGCGATCGACAAGGATGAAAACCATCCCTATGAAGTGATCGGTGTTATCGCGACCAAGCCTGACGACGCCGCCAATCCTAGACGCTTTCTCGGCGAACGACTTCTCGGGGATTACGATCAGATCGAGCCCATCCTGACGAACAACCCGATCGATATCGTCGTCATCGCCGATTTGGATCTGAGCAAGGAGCAGGTGCTGGACACCGTTCACCTCTGCGAGCGCCTCTACGTGCAGTTCAAGATCGTCCCGAGCTTCTTCCAGATCTTCGTGTCCAGCCTGCGCATGCAGTCCATCTCGGGCGTGCCCATGCTGGGGGTGGAATCTTTGCCCATCACCCATTTTGCCAATCAACTCGTCAAACGCGGCGTCGATATTCTAGGCGCGCTGGTCGGTTTGGCGGGCTCCATCCCCGTGATGTTGGTCCTGGCGTGGATCATCAAGAAACAGAGCCCCGGTCCGGTGGTTTTCCAGCAGGTCCGCACCGGCCTGCACGGCAAGCCCTTCACCATCTTCAAGCTTCGCTCCATGCGGCTGGACGCGGAGGCGAAAGGCGCCCAGTGGTGCGTGGAAAACGATCCCCGCCGTCTCCCGATCGGCGCCTTCATGCGAAAGTGGAACCTCGATGAGCTCCCGCAATTTTGGAACGTCCTCAAGGGCGACATGAGTCTGGTGGGGCCGCGGCCGGAACGGCCCGAGCTGATCCAGAAATTCGAACGCGAGATCCCCCACTACAATCCCCGGCACGAAGTCCGCCCCGGTCTCACCGGCTGGGCCCAGGTGAATGGCTTGCGCGGCAACACCAGCCTGGTGGACCGCGTCAAATACGACCTCTACTACATCGAGAACTGGTCGATCTGGTTCGATTTCCAGATCATGCTGCTCACCTTCTTCAAGCGCGACAACGCGTATTGACCGGCCCGATGCGCATTCTGCTTCACGACTACGCGGGTCACGCGTTTCCCACCGACCTCAGCCGCGAACTCGCCCGCCGCGGTCATCAAGTGTGCCACGCCTACGCCGGCAATCTGGTCACGCCGCGCGGGCCGCTGGCCCTTCGTCCGTCCGATCCGTCCACGCTCGCCTTTCAGGAGGTGGAGATGGATGCGCGTTATCCGAAGTGGAAATACTCGTTTCTCAAGCGCCGCAACCTGGAGATCGCCTACGGCAAAACCGCCGCCCGCCTGATTCGGGAATGGAAGCCTGAGATCGTCCTTTCCGGCAACACGCCCACCGACAGCCAAAAACGCCTGCTTCACGCCGCCCGCTCGGAGGGCGCCTGCTTCATCAACTGGGTCCAGGATTTTTACGGCATAGCCATCGACAAGCTGATGCGGAAAAAGCTGGGGCTGCTCGGCTGGCCCGTCGCCAAATACTACCGCGGCTTGGATCGCCGCGTGCTGCGCCAGTCCGACCACTGCATCGGTATCACCGAGGACTTCGAACCCTTGCTGCGAGCGGAGGGCGTCGCCCCCGAACGGATCAGCACCATCGCCAACTGGGCGATTCTGCCGGAGATTCCCATCCGGCCCAAAAACAACGCGTGGGCGCTCGAGCACGGGTTGGCCGGCGAATTCGTTTTTCTCTACACCGGCACCTTGGGGATGAAGCACAATCCCGGTCTCATCGCGCAACTCGCCGAGAGCATGCTGCCCCAGGCCGATGTGCGGGTCGTGGTCGTCAGCGAAGGCCCCGGCGCCACCTGGCTCCAACAGCAGAAGCGCCTCCGCCACCTGCGCAACCTGACGCTGCTGCCGTATCAACCCTTCGACCGGTTGCCAGACATCCTTGGCGCCGGCGATGTCTTGGTCGCCATCTTGGAGCCGGACGCCGGGATCTTTTCTGTTCCCTCCAAGGTCTTGAGCTACCTGTGCGCCGGTCGGCCCATCCTTCTGGCCGTCCCCGCGGAGAACCTGGCCGCGCGCATCGTCAGCCAAAACGACGCGGGCATGGTGCATCCCCCGGGAGATGAAGCGGGCCTGATCGAGAAGGCGCACCGGCTCTACGCGGAGCGCGCGCTCACCCGGCACATGGGCGTCAACGCGAGGGCCTACGCCGACGCCCATTTCGACATCGCCCGCATCGCGGATCGCTTCGAGGCGACCTTTGCCGCCGCGCGCCGCTCCACGCGAAGCGCGGCTCGGTAACGCCGGAGGGACAAGCGAGACCGGTTTCGCCGTTCCGCTCCGGCCGGAGGTGCGGAGCACGTTTCCGGTCTCGTAAAAACCTCCGCCTCGCAACACCCCTATCAGTAGGCCGAGGGCGGAGGGAAAAACACCTGCCAAAGCGTGCGGCCCACGATTTTGACGTCGGTGAAAAGCGACCACGCGCGCACGTAATACAAATCCCAGAACACGCGAAGCCGGAGCTTCTCCGGATCGGTGATTTCACCACGTAGTCCTTTCACTTGAGCGAGCCCCGTAATCCCCGGCTTCACCAGCGAACGGATTCGATAGCCTGGGGCCAGGCGGCTGAATTTGTCGTCATGGGTGGGCAGATGCGGACGCGGCCCCACGACGCTCATCTCCCCCGTGAGCACGTTCCAAAACTGCGGCAGTTCGTCGATGCTGGTTCGCCGCAAAAAGCGCCCCCACGGAAACACCCGGGCGTCGCCCTCGCTCGCCTGCCGGTCCACGTCGGGGTTGGCGACATACATCGAGCGAAACTTCAGCATCGGGAAATTGCGTTTGCGCCATCCGCCCCGGTCCATCCGGAAAAACAAGGGCCCCGGCGCCTGCCACCGATGGATCAACCAGACGAACAGGCAGGCCGCGGGCAAGATCGAGACCACCACCGGCAGGGCGACGAGCAGATCGAACGCGCGCTTCAGAGCCCGGTTGATGGGATCCTCGAGCGGCTCCAACTGAACCGCCAGAAAATCGTGCCCACCCTCCTCCACCGCCACGAAACGGCGGGCGTAACGAGCCCCATAGTCGTTATGGATCAGGAAGCGGCACCCCGCGGCCTCGCAGACGCGGACCATCGCTTCCACCTCGTCCGCGTCGTCGAGCCAGCCGAGCAGGATCACCTGCGCCACGCCGTGGCTCTCGATCACTTCGGCCAGACGCTTCCAGTCGCCCAGGCAGGGCCCCGCGGCGGACACGTTTCCGGGTTCACCCAGATAACCCACCGGCAGCAGGCCCAGATGGCGGCGCGAGGCGATCCACTGGTCCAAGGCCCGCAGATTGTCGCCCTTGGCCAAGAGCAGGGTCGGCGTGAGATCGCGCGCGGGAAACAGAAAGCGGGCGAGGAAGCCGGGCAGGCCGGCATGCAGGCAGGCGAGCAGCCCGCAAAGCGACAAAAGGTAGGCGCCGAGGAAGAGACGGCTGATGCCCCGATCCTTGAGCACGAACATCAAGGTGAAGATGCAAAGCGCGACGATGGCGCTCTGCCGGACCGCCATGCTCCAGGCCGCGCCCCAAGTCAGACGATGCAGCTCCAGGGATTTCTCGAACAGTCCCCGGCGGACCCAAAACAGACCGGCCAGAACCGCCATGCCGTAGGGCATGAGCCGCACGTCCTCCTCAAGTTTGATGCCCGGCACCCAAGGCAGCGACCAAGCGAAGGCCGGTAGAAGCAGCAAGGCGGCCGCCACGCATAGCGCATGGTGGATGCTGACCAGGCCCCGGTGACGATTGGAGATCATGCGGACGACGGCGTTATGCGGGAGAAAACCGGACGCGCCAGCAGGATCACACGATCACCGGCCGCCGCCACCGTTCATAATCGGCCAGCAGGTTCCGCCACATCGCCGCCAGACGTGCCGCCCCATAGGCTTCGATTCGCCGCCGGCCGGCCTCGAGCTTGGCCGGGATCTCCGCGTCCAAATCTCCATTCGCCAGCCGCACGATCAGGTCCGCCAGCGCGACGCTGTCGCGCAAGGGAACATAAAACGCCGCGTCGCCGCACACCTCGCGAAAGATCGGGATGTCCGCGCACACCACCGGGCATCCGCGGGCGAGCGCCTCCAACGGCGGCAACCCCATCCCCTCGTCGCTCGACAGATAAAGCAAGGCGTCGGCCTCGCGATAGAGGCCGTCCAGCACCGGGTCGGAGACATAGTCGTGCAGGACCAATCGCGAAAGACGCCCGGGGGCGGCCGCCGCGGCCGTCACCTCCGGCCAGAACTCCTTCCACACGCCCACCGCGTCGAGGCGCAGCCCCGTTTTTTGTCGCGCCGCGACTTCGATCGCCTCGGCGCCCCAGTCGAGGTTCTTGTGACGACGGGTCATGCCCACCATCAGGAAGCGCCCACGCGGCTTTGCCTCCGCCGGCCGGGGTTGCGACGGAATCCCTTCGATTTTGGCCGAATAGGAAGGGATGACGACCAGCTTGCGACGCACCTCGGGGAAGAGCGCGAGCAGATCACGACGCACCGTTTCCGAGATCGTCACCACGGCGTCCGCGGCGCCCATGACCGTGCGCAGGAAATTCCGCACGTAAAAGGTCTGCGCCGGATAGCGGCGGGGCATGCGAAACGGGATGACGTCATGGATGATCACCAGATGCCCGCTGGAGAAAAACGGCGAATGGTGGCTGGTGAAGATCTTCAGCGCGCCGCCCTCGGTCAGCGCCGCCCCGTGCAGCGCGAGACAACGCAGAGCCCAGCGCGCCCAGCGATTCGACACGCGGTCGTTCACCGCGAGAAAGCGCCTGTCCCAGCGCGCCTCCGGATGCGCGTGGATGGTCTCCAGCAGGCGCCGCACCCCCAGGCCCGCTGTGATCGTGCCGTCGGGCGTCGAAGACAGCATCGGCACCAAAATCAGCGGCGCATCCGGAGAAAGCGTTTCGGTATCGCCAGACATGGTGGCCGTGAAAAACAACGAAGACGACGGAACGATTTCAGGTTTCCCGGTGATCGCGGAAAAACACCAACGCGGTCGTCAGGAATCCGTAGGCGAACAAGCCCACGCCGGCCAACACCGGCCAAAGCGCGATGATGACGCCGAAGCCCTCGAACCGTCTGGCCTTGGCCAAAATGGCCCCGCTCAACTCCGCGGCCCGCGTTTCGCAATAGTCCGCCAGCTTGTCCTGCTCGTCGCGATACGCCTCATACGAGGTGCTCATTGACTGCCTCGCTTTGATGACCTCCTCGGCCGTGGCGCCGGATCCGGCCAGCTGCAAAAGCATCTCCAAGTCGTGTAGAAACACCCGACGTCGCTCCACGACGTGCGCAAGCAGACGCCCGAGCTCCTCTTCGTCCACGAGCAGATGCAGTTGCTTCAGGTTGTCGTCGTTTTTCTTCTTAAAATCATCCACGCGCGCCCGCACCGTCGCCAATGCCTCCGGCGTGCGAACCGCGTCCACCAGATCGACCGTTCTCCGCATCCGTCCCGCTTCGCGGGTGATCAGGCGCATGACCGAACTGGCGGGCAAGGTCTCCCGCCGCAATTGGTCGAGCGACATCGAGATCGAGCGGGTGAAATGCAATCCCACCACGCCAAGCACCGCCAGGGAAATGGAGAGCAGCAGGACGTAGGTCACCGCATGGATCGAGACGCGCCTGCGGACTATGACGTTATTTGGCTTCATTTATATCCAGTGAATCGAAGGGGTTATGTTTGCGTTGAGTTGTCTGTGTTCGGCGGGCAGACCGCGTCGACCGCCGCCACCAGGCCGCCCACCATGCTTTCCACGCTGTAGTTGTCCGCGATATCGCGACTTATCTCCGCGCGACGGGCATGCCACCGCCCGCGCTCCGCCCAAAGCAGCGCCAGCTTGTCGGCCATGTCCTGCGCGTCATCCGCCTTGAAAAAGACGCTGTTTCTACCCTCTTCGCAGGCCTCGATCTCCGGCGCATGCGGCTCCTTGTCGGCGACCAGAAGCGGCACCCCGAAGGAAAAGGATTGGATGCAGCTCAGGCCCACATACCCCGGCGAGGCGCTGCAAAAGGCCCCGGCATAGAGCTCCTTGAGAATCTCATGATTGCTGATGTGTCCCAGCATGCGCACCCGCGAGGCCACGCCGAGGGTCGAGGCGCGCGCGCTTAGGGCCGGACGTTCGGCCCCTTCTCCGACGATGCAAAGCTCGACCTGGCCGGGCAGGCGATCGATGGCGCGCGCGAAGCCTTCGACCAAAAGGCCGACCTTCTTGCTCGGGTTGAGCCGTCCGACGTAGATTATGCGCCGCAGGCCCTCGACGCTGGTGCGACCCGGATCGCAATCGTTCGCCGAGACCAGCGAGTTTGGAGCCGTGAAGATCGGCTTCCCCTTCAGCATGGGGGTTAATTGCCGGCGTTGCGTGGCCGTATAGGTGACCACGGCCGCGGCCATCCGCATCATGAGCAGACGCACGATGTTGATCGGCGACGCGCCGCCCTGCCGCGCCCAGGCGTGGCCCCAAAGCACGGTGGGCGCGCCAAAGACGGACCGGATCGCCAGAACCGCCCAGTTGGAAAGGATCCGCGGATTCAGCTCCATCACGGCGACATCGGCCACCAGGAGGGTTTGCAGCGCCTTGGGCTGCCAAAGAAAACGCCGCCCAAAAAGATATCGATTGTGCAGGGGCGAGCGCCAGTCGTGGCAATCCTCCGTCACCCGCACGTCGGGGGTGAAATAATCCGGCCCCGAATAGAGCCGAAACTCCCCCGGCAGCCGTCTTGCCGCTTCTGAAAAAACCGGCACGCGGTAATCGGGCAGGCAGGTTTGCAACAAACGGATATCGCGCCGCGGCTCGTCCTCGCTCCGCACGATGCGCAGCCGCCGATCCCAGGGGCGCAAGGCCGCCGCGGCCGCGGCCAAGGCTCCGCTCGTGAAGCGATCCACCGACCAATCCGCGATATCCCGCCTGGCTTGGCGGCCAAACCGGGCCGCCAGCTCGTCTTGCACACAGAGACGCTCCAGACAAAGCGCCAGCTCCTCGGGATTATCCGCGTAGAACCGGTAACCGTTTTCCCCCGGCCGCACCAGATCGGGCGCCGCGCCCACGCTGCGGGACACGACCACCGGCAACTGGCAGGCCATCGCCTCGTTGACCACCAGCCCCCATTCGTCGGTCCGGCTCGCGAGAACGAAGGCTTTGGCCAAGGCGTAATAAACCGGGGTCAAATCCGCTTGGGCGAACGGGTGGAAATGAACGGTCGCCGCGCCTTCGTCGAAGGGCTCCGGCGTCGTGGAGAAACGCACCGGCAGACCATGCGACTTGGCGAGCGAAACCAGCCGTTCCCGCTCCGCCCCCGAACCGACGATGACCAAATGGTGCCCTCGGTGCAAACCCGCGGACGCCAGACGCGCATAGGCGCGAATGATCGTCTCGATGTTTTTCTTCGGCACGAGACGGCCCAGGCTTAGTAAATAGTGGCGGGGCAGGTTCAGCTTGCTTCGCCACTCATCGGCCCGCGCCCTCGCAGCGTCCGACTCACGGATGAAGTAGGCGTTGTCGACGATATCATAGCCGTCGAAAACCCGGTCCGCAGGCAGGCCGAGGCTGCGCATGAATATCCGATGATTGCTGCCGGCGACAAACGCGGCGTCCGCCAGGCGAAGCAGCTGCGTCTTTATGGCGATCGCGATCTCCGTGTTCACGCCGGACCCGTGGTGGCTGTCCGTCATGATCACCACCGCCACGCGAAGACTCCGGGCCGCTAGCGCGGCGCCCAACGCATAGCCCGGCCAATAGCTGGGCACGAACAACACGTCCAGACCGTGCCGCTTTATCCAGCGGCGCATCGCGAAAAACGCGCGAAAGAGACCGACATGCTCGGCTATTTCCCCCGGAAAAAGCGTGTGCGCCTGCGCCTTTTCCCGCGGATCTCGACGCCAGGCATACGTCGATGAAACCTCCGAGATCTCCAAGGCGACCAGATCATATCGACCCCGCGCGGCCTCCTGCGACGCATCAAAACGCGCCCAGTGGTAGGGACCGTAGCATTGCCAGAACAAACCGATGCGGGGAAGCGCCGCCGCGGAGCCGGCATTCGCGGAGGGGGGCGGCGGGACATCAAGGGTGCGCTTCATGAACGGGAGTGACTGCGGGCGATATCAAGGGTGTCGGCAAAGGTCCGGGCCCAAAGCTCCGGGCGCAGCGTCGCGTCATAACGCGCCATCGCACGCCGGCCCATCTGCTCGGCGCGCGAAGGATCGGAGGCGAGCGTATCGATCTTCGCGGCAAGCAGCTCCGGGGAGTCCGGGGAAACCACAAATCCCTCTTCGCCGTCGGCGATCAGCTCGGCGTTGCTGCTGCAATCGGTGACGATCACCGGGCGCCCCATGGCCAAGCTCTCGTAGACCACAAGTTCGTGCGGACTTTCCCAAACGGAAGGGGCCAAAACCGCCCGGGCGCCCAGCACCGCCTCCCGAACCCCGGTTTCCCATTTGGCCTCGGCATCCAGGCGAACCTCGACCAGCGGGTTCGACGCGGCGGCCGTGGACACCCGCTCCAGCAGCTGCTCGCTCGGCTTTAAAACATAAAGCACCACCCGACAACGTTGCCGGACATGGCGCACCGCATCGAGGAGCAAGCCCTGCCCCTTGACCATCAGATCGGAACCATAATAGACAAACGTAGGCAGATCCGACGGGGACTCGGCCGTGTATTCCGATGAGGCGCCGGAAACCTGATGCGGGAATATACCCGCCTTCACTCGTTCGGAAGCAAAGCCGGCCTCGATCAATCGACGCCGAAACCGTTCCCCGGCGGTCAAAACCGCGTCCGCCTGGAAATAGGCGTTTTTCCGCCACGCCAACGCGAGGGACACCGTCCGGGTCGCGGACATCGCCTTGGTGACAAAGCCGGGCCTGAGCGCGCACCCTTTCCATACCGCCCGGGAAAATCGCTTGTCCGCGCAGGCGTGGCATACCGAGCCTTCGCGCCAACCATAACAGTTGGCGCAATAGATCCCGTAATCGTTTACCAACAAGATGACGGGCACGCCCCAGCTTTGAACCGCCAAGATCACGTCCGGACCGATGTATTTATGGCAGTTTTGCACCACCACCGCCGTCGGCCTGAAATAGGCCCGCATTCGTTCCAATTGCCTCCGCAGCGCGGCGTCGCCCACCGAGCGCCGCAAAAATGCGGCGTAATTACGCTCGCCCAAGGGCTCGGGCTGGAAGGGCAAATATTCCTCCGCCACTTCGCCGGGAAGATGGAGCCCGAAAAAAGGCGCCACCACCGCGCCTTGCGCCGACAACACGGCGGCCGCGGTGCGATAGAGCTTTCCCGCACCTCCCCCGACCGTCTTGTCGTTTATCCAAAGAATACGCTCGGAATCCAAGCGCGAGGCGGATGACTTCATGGCGTTAGTCCTTCCGCACGGCCTCGCTCGACCGGCTGTTTGCGCGTTGTGAATCAAACGAGGAAGACGTTGTCGGACTCATTATATTCGAGGAAAAAACCGTCGACTGCCTGAGGCGACGCAAGCGCCAAAACCGCGCCAAATAATTCGGGGTGTTGCGCAGCCGAAACCGCCATTTGGCCACGAAACGAGCCCGGCGTGGCGGCGCTTTTTCGCGAATCGCGGCCAGACACCGCTCCTGCTCCGCCCACATCCGCTGGCCGTCCGCCGATTGTTGGCCGGCGCGCAAACGCCAATCGCCCACCCGCAGATCGTAAAACCTGAATTCAAACCCCGCCTGCCAAGCTCGAACCCAAAAATCGAGATCCCCGGCCAGACGATAACGGGCGTCAAATCCGCCGAGCGTTTCCCATACGTCCCGCGATGCGATCATGCCCTGCTGCGTGAACGGCATGATGCCTTCGGACAGAAGCGCCGCGAGATCCCCCAGACGATCCGTGGTCGGAAAATCATACAGAGACCGCCCGGCCTCGTCGATCATACTCACCCGACCAAACGCGATCACGCGCCGGTTTTCCGGGCGACAGTGCACAGCCGCCAGACGGGCGAAATCCGCCCCGAGACGGTCGTCATCGTTTACATAAGAAAACCAATCCCAATATCCTTGGGATAAGCCAAGGTTTAATGCTCCATACAAGCCTAATGATACCGCGCCCTCCTCTATAAATATTGCATCCGGTGGAAGCCACACAGGCGGACCACCACGGGACACCACACTCCATTTCGTGGCCGGCGGTATGGTTGCCATCAGATCCTGAGCAAACCGCCCAGACCCAAGAGTGGCAGTCACTAATCGGAGTCGGCCCCCATGCGCCAAGGAAACATTCTTCATATCATTTTAACCGCACGCGGAAAATAGCCCAATATCTAAATAGGACGATGACCGAAACAAAAACCAACGACAGAAGCCGCGCACGACCGCAATTGTTATAAATTAGTTTCGCGAACAGAATCGTAAGCAGCACGAAGAGCAGCCATAGGGCGAAAGTAAGCAAACTCATCAAGCCGCATAGCTTGCGCGCGAGCCAAAGCCACCCTAAGCCTTTCGTCTTCTTCCAACACCTCAATTCTAGTAATCAAGGTCTTGAAGTCATCAACCGCACTATTCTGGGTGAAAAGTGATCTATTCTTGAAGTAGCTTGGGTCCGCAAGTCCAATACAGCCACATGCTAACGCTTCAATCATTCCATTTCCCCATAATGGACGCCCACCTAGGCGCACCCAGTATCGAGAAGCCGTAAGCCCTTCTAGAACGTCCTGAATACTTCCCTCAATTTGACGCACAGGCCCAAAGTTCGCCAAAGCGGCACGCTGTTCCTTACCCAATTCATCCTTAGTGTGGCTTTCCACAATCACTCCAAGCTTATCGCTTCGCGGCTGAATAACATCAGCAAAGCACCCTGTGCATTGAAAGCAATATGGGAAATCAATTTCATGAGGGGCCAAGACAGGCACAATTCTATCCCAAAAACGCTGATTAAGGAAGAAATCGTATCCGGGAAATGGCCGAATCATTGACAGCTTGTATTCTCTCATGCACGGCTCACTTATCCAATAAGCCCATACAGTGCCTGGGTTCGCTTTAACAATTCTTGTCGGCACCGCAATATCGAGACTTATAACCAAGTCGTAAGCAGACCAATTGACATCGTCTACATGAATCGCGTGATCTGAC
>JACCDO011143937.1_pt1 | contig 19940 bp, 21 predicted proteins | sample 7446101 | NCBI WGS metagenome assembly JACCDO01 (sample SAMN15323440, study PRJNA562643) | freshwater metagenome | isolation source: river surface water | place: USA:Blue River Watershed | collected 2017-08-16
AAAACGCTCTCGTGATAACTCCATTGCCCCTATCTGATAACGCAACTGTGGGAAACTGGCCATGAACAACCTTATATTTTCTTCATTAAGACCAGCCACCTTACTACGTATATATCGTGACACCTCAGGATTTATATAACAGGCACCATAAAGGTCATCATGTCTAAACGGCTTCAGCTCGTAAATAATGTTTGGACCCAACAGGGATTGATTATCAACCGTACTGGAAAAACAACAGCCCATCTAAAAGTATTCTATAAAATACTATTAAATGGATCTCAATCTTCTCAAGACCCAGGTAAGTGCCCTAATGCTCCTTAAAAGTAACCCTGAGAAGGGCTCCTATAGCGACATCTGGATGCTTATTGGTAGCGTTCTCCTCGTCAGCGGCGTGGAGTATCTATTCCGCAATATGACACAGCTTACTAAACTCTGTAGTCGTCAACAACAACCAGCGGAGCAGCAGCCATTAATTGTAGATGATGACGGGGCTTTCAGCGTAACACTTGTACGTAACTATGACGACCAGAAGCTGGCAAATGAGATGGTAGAGAAGGTAGATGCCGTGATTGAATATATTAGCAATCTGGAGACCACCCAACATGTAACCCTTGACGGTCGTTATAGTATTGCAAATGACTGCGAAATTGAGGTTACAGGAGAGATTAGCGCAAAGGTACACCAGGTGCCGAACAAGAATATTACTGAGGTTGCACTTTTCAGCAGAACCCTAACTGTACCTGATATCCGTGCATGGATTGATGAGGTTCACGAGGAATACATTTACGAGAAAAGTAACCGTCTTGGACACCGTACATTCTACTTTGCTGAGATTCCAACCGAGCCACCCCGTGACACCACCTTTATTCGTGAAGAGGGAGCAGATCCTAATGAGATTCGTTGGCGGTTTGATAATGCACCCAAGACACTGGCATTTAATATGAATGAGTTTCAGACCAGTAAGAGTTTTTCTAATGTATATGGCTCGCATGTTGATGAGCTGCGTGAACGACTCAATATCTTTGTTGATCATCCCGAGTGGTATGAGGAGCGTGGAATTCCCCATACTCTTGGAATTATGTTACACGGAATTCCTGGAGCTGGTAAAACAAGTACTATTAAGGCCATTGCAAAAGATACGGGACGCCACATCTTCTCCCTTGCTCTCCGTCCTTACACAACCTGTAAGCAGCTGACGAGCCTATTCTATGATGAAACCGTTCATGTTACAGGTGCTGATGGTACTCAACAGACATATAGGATTCCTCTCAATAAGCGTGTATATGTAATTGAGGATATAGATTGTTTGACTGATATTGTTCTCGAGAGGTCTGCCGAGCAGAAGAAAAAGTCTCAGCACAATGAGGTTCTGACTTTGAGCTTCCTGTTGAATCTGCTCGACGGTGTACTCGAGACCCCTGGGCGCATCCTAGTCATTACAAGTAACTATCCTGAGCGTATTGATAAAGCTCTTATCCGCCCTGGTCGTATTGATGTTAAGGTTGAGTTCAAGCATGCTGATCGCCCTTTCATTCTTGATATGCTCAACCATTTCTATGAATGTAATAAGCAGCTTGAGGATATTCCCAGCGCAATTGCTGACCGTTTTACACCGGCCGAGGTGATGGAGTCGATGGCGATGCATTTTAAGGATCCTGATGCTGCGATTGCACATCTTAAAAGTAGGGTGCCAGCAAATGCAGGAACAACTATTAGTGAGCTTTTAGATGAAGAGGAGATGCCCGCTCTAATCCCAGCCAATGATATTTTGCCCTCTTCAGACCCTATGTTTAGTCGGTCAGGATGTCCATGGAGCAGACAGCGTCTCCCTAAAGCTGCATCTGCAGATGCACAGACAAATAGGGGAGAGCCACCTATTATAAAACAGGAACATACTCTCGAGTTTCAATTTGACCCGTTATTTGGCCAAAGTGTACTTCCTACAAAGGTTACAATCGATACAATACGTGATAACTTTGGCGCAATGTTTTTCCATCAACTGATTACTACTGCCAAGACAGATGGAGACTTGGAAAAGCTAAATACCGATCTCATTGATAGTCATAAACGTGCCACCCGTGAAATTATTGATAATCCTGATGCTGCTAATGGTCTTTTCCCCGAGGAGCTTCTTGTTGATTGTAATGCTGAGTTGCCTGATTTTGAGCTTGACCCTAAAATGAGAGCACAGTTAATGGGGAGTTTTGAACGTATGGCTCAGAACCCTAAGATACAGCGTGTAAAACAGGTCACCGATATAATAAAATATATCGGTGACACTGGTACTCGTAATGGTAATTACGAACATGCAAATGTCCAGACATTAAGGGCACAGTTCCCTGATGCCTCACTGGATGTCCTACAATGGGCACTTGAATGTGTTGAGGTTTTGCCGAATGGTCATGCAACATTCAAGCACCCGTTAGATGTACAGTAAAACGCTGCAAAACAGTAAGACAACTCCAATCAATAAATGCCACACACTTTAATTGTCCGTGATATGCATCTTTTCTAAGCTTAATATCTAGACCACTCTCCTTATAATAACCTTGTGCCCTAACTGTTGGTAGCGCAGCTCTAACAAGCGCTTTAATTTCCGCTGTAGGGACAATTACACCCTGACCGCTCCTGTTTACGCATGCGTAAAGGTCTGCTTGCCCGATAAGATCACGCCCTTCAATGCCCTTCAACCAATCCTTATAAACCTCAAATAAAATATCGTCACCTGTCTCACGGTATTTTATTTGGAGTCCCTTGCCATCCAGCCAGCCATCTATTTTTTGGAATTGGTCTTCTTGTACAGTTGCTAATTGTACTGCAATACCTGCAGTCCTCATAGCATCAATAATGCGTTCTTCCATCTTCTTTCCTCTCTGTACACGCTGACTCATAGGTAATGTATTTAGTGCTCGTTTCATCCCTTAATTGTATTGTTATTTCATCTTTAATATTTTCAAAACATCTGTAAATAGGCCAGTCGCACCAGAGGCGTTTCTATTCCACTTAGTATCCCAACATAAAATATGTACAATTTTCTCTGATTTATTGATATGTAACTGTTTGCGATACATCTCCCAAACATAGTGCGGTATAACCATTGAGCCATGGGTAGCCACCTCGTATTTTCCATTTTTTTTCTGTAATGTTAAAGGTATATCAAGAGCGCTTGGTATATATGTATCGTCTGCACAGGCTGCAATAAATACTGCATTTTTATCCGTATGTATTCCCATATTTTTAACAAAGTCGGCGGCCTCAGATTCTAACATAAAGCCAGCTATATAAGCACGTTCAATAATTTCATAGTTTTTTTTGGTTTCGGGATTAATACCCGTTTCTTTTTTTCCTGCCTGGCTCTCTATTGTTAAAAACCCGGAGCTGTTAATTTTTTTTATAATGTTAAAATGCTTTAACATAGTTTTATCCTCTTCAAAACAACGTTTCTTAAAATCATCACATGATAAATATTTTACTGCCGCCCCCTTAGCATCTTCAAACTTCATACTATCTAATATTATAGACAAATAACTATGTATTTAATATAGTTAGATGGATAGTAAAGTAGTTGTACGGCGCTGTGGTCTAAACAATATATTAAAGTCTATTGTATACTAGACATGCTGAATACACGCATCGGCGAAAACTATAACGCCAATGATGTCATTAATTCTAATGACCTACGAAAACGACTATTAAATGTTGATAGTCGTTTTCGTCCTGCTCAGTCAGAGCCTGTTGGCAATTTTCTTTACAGGCTCGAACACACTTACAAGAATGTGATTCGTGTACGTGTCGCATCTATTGAGATTCCCAACACCTTCTACACCTTCACTACAGCAAGACAGAATGTCTCATTTATTGTTACAACCAAAGATATTACAGGTATAACACGCTCATTGACTATTCAGATTGCAGATGGTAATTATACTATTACTGAACTCATTAATGAAATACAAGACCAGCTAAATGCGAATTTCAGAGATTTATATGGAATTTACATCGAAATTTCTCTAAATGTAAATACAGGTAAAATTACATTTGAATGCCAAGGTTTAGCCGCATCATATCCAATTTCATCGGGTACACTCCCTACATATGAAAACTATCCAGTAACATTTGATTTCTCTACGCCAAGGCCATCAACACGTCATGGAGGTATCGGTATTGGATATAATTTAGGATTTAGACAACTAACATATATACCAAATCCAAATGCAACTGCAGCAGGTCCTGTAGTTCCTCCAGCTGTACCGACAAGCTATAACTTGACATCTGAGGCTATGATCGATACTATTGAAGATACCTACTTGTTATTTGGGCTAAACGACCTACATACATTAGAGCATCGTACTAATACAAACTATTTCCAGATGCTTGCCAAGATTATTATACGTGAAGACAAAAATGCAATTATTTACGATGATGGTAGTTCTCTCGTTTCTAATGAAATTATTTTCCCAAGCCCTCAAAATCTTACAAATCTACAGATATCTCTGCTTGATGCATATGGCGAAGTAATTGATCTTAATGGCCTTAACTATTCTGTTTCATTTGAAATAACTGAGGTTCTTAATACAAGATTATATGATTTCTATCGTAATTATATCTGGCTTGGAGGTATACCTACCACAAAACCTAATGGGGCTGGTGCTAGTGGTATGCTTACAGGCGCTGGTCCTCCATTTTAATAATTATTCTATATTCAAATTGAATATGTATATAATTAAATAATTTAAGCGGAGAGGGTGATCTTGAGGTTGTACTTAACCTCAGCACCAGGGATAGTGCCTTCAGGGAAGAGGGAGGCAGTAGGTACGACACCAGTTCCGGTTGCAGTTAGAGTAGGTGCCTTGAGTGTGATGGCCATGTAGATTGTATCGCCTTCACGGAACTCAAGATTCTGTATACCCGGAACACCAGCCTGGTCGTTATCAACAAGGAGGGCACGAGTTACATCCTGACCGAGAACCTGCTTAACAACAGTGGTAGGATTCATAGCAGAGAACACTTGATTAGCAAGGGCTGCACCAAGATCGGCATTACCTGCCCCAGTGCCATTCATTTTGGTTATGAAAGTGGTATCATTATCAATCGCTGCCGTGGCATCAGGGTGACCAAAGATATAGGCTGCATATGCACCAAGAGCAAGCTGGCCAAAATTGGAATAGGAGTGGTAGTCGACAGGGAAGGCATTGAATGGGATAGTATTAACTGAAGCAGTAAGACCACCATTTACAATAGCATGTAAAGCAGTAGCAAGAGCAGCCTTATATGTGGCATTGGTTTTGTAGGTCTCGTTATAGGAACCAACAATGTCATTTATATTAGTGTTAGGTGCCTGGAACTCAAGAAGGGCTGAATTAGGAGCACCACCCTTGTACAAGGTCGCAGCAGAAAGAGGAACGCTAGCAACTACCTCATTGGTAATCCCACCAGCAAAATTCTCAGTAAATACATTGATAGTACCTGATGCATCAACATTAACATTAAGGTTCACAGTTATGGCGGGCATTCTTTTATACTTAATACATATATAAATAATTTGTATATCCATTTTTACAAATTATAGTCGATGCGAACTTGTCCAAGTAATTCTCTTAAATAATAGATACGCCGTAATATAATGTTCATAGGAACTTTTGCAATTATATCGTCTAATATATCAAGCAATAGCGTCTTGCATCTGTCAAATAAATCACTTTCAGCGGTCGAGCCGGACAAGTTACTTAAATTTTCAATCTCGGTTGATATATAACCACGTAAATTACGAGCATATGTTATAATTTCGGTTATATCACGCTTCGCTATCATCATATCAAATATTGCATTTATACGTTGGTGTGCATTATTATAAAATGCAATAATAGTATTAATATTATCTATAGTAAAAAGTATGGTATTTACTTGTGATATAGAGGCATTTGAGATTTTTGCAGGGGATTCAGTTAAAGCCTCCGAGAAAGAGGTCAATTTTGGTTCGATTGTAGCAGGCTTATTGTAAGTAGTAGCAAAAGTTGTTTCTCTTGCCAATACACTACTTTGTTTTACAAGTTCTGCCCTGCGTCGTCTACTTGGCATTTTTACTATATAAATAATATTAGAAGAATATAATGCCTAAATTACTTTATAAAGAAGATACAAAAAAAACGAATGCTATTATTACAAGTTTGCAATCGGCAGGTATAAATATTAATAATGGAGATTTCTGTAATGCTATTTGCTCTGCAAAATCACTGGATTTTTTCGATAATCTCTCTAAAAAATTGGTGCTTGTTACAGAATCGTTACAAGAGCAGTTTACAGAACTTAGAAAAGCCGCCTATGCAAGAGTACAAGGTGGTCCAGTTATTGCTTCAATTGATGCCCCCGATGTTCCAATCGGCATTAAATATGAGTATATTGAATATATTAAACGCTACGGACCCCCTCCCGCCGGTGCATTTGATCAAACTCTTTTATTTGCTATTCGACTAGAATTTGGTATCAAAACAACTTAAGCAAAAGAGAGATTCTCAAACGACATAACCGTTGTGTCAGTCGTATCACCAATATTCATCCAGAATCTGTAACTGCCAACCGGTATTGTTATTGTAGGTGTTGCAAAGCCATCCTGTGACATATTCTTAAACACATTCAAGTTATTATTCTCACTATCATATGTAATTGTAATTACATCATTGATAGCATAACTATTATTAATTCCCCCAGGTTGCGTTGGATCAAAGAATGAACATGTGCCATCAGGTAAACCCGCAAATATTGCTACAGGCGATCCTCCTGCAGCATTGAATAATGGAATAGTAAATGCACCAAATTCATATACCTTAAATGTAAGTGTGAATGCTGCACCAGAAGCAGATGTATTAACTGTCTGGAAATTCATTATTTGACCAACAGAAGCATTAAATGTAGTGATGGCGCCCTCTACAGTTACAGAACCGGTCTGATTTTCATCAGGTACAAGCTCCCATCCTGAGCCTGCAACTGGAGGTGGAGGAGGTGGAGCAACAGAACCAATCATTACACCATTAGCGGAGGCACGTACATAGTGATTGTAACGGAATGAGACTGACAACGTATTACCCTGTAGCTCAGCTAATGTTACGCCCCCTGCCAAATTAGAGAAAGTGATTGAGCCAGTGGTTGCACTATTAATATCAAATACACCATCATAGAATGTGTCTACACCATTTGTATCAGTGACAACAAATACCAACATTGTGCAGGGTGCACTAGTTGAATATGATACTACCCCTGTTTCAACATTTATGTCAGTAATGGTTAATGCACCGATTGTACTAGGCTCACCATAATTGAGTGTATTACTTATAGGCTGATTAGTTGCAGCATCAATAAATGTAATTTCAGACAGAACAGAGTGAGTAATTACGGGAATACCTAATAATGCAGTGTAATCCAATGAACCACCAACAGTTTCAAAGGTTGTTGCAGTGTAATTTGTTGTTACACCATAATCTTTAATACGTAGATAAGCGGTTCTAGTTTCAGAAGCATTATACTGAATTACACCAGTTGCAATTGTTACAGAATTAATTAATACAATATTTGACATATCAACTGGAATTGGATCACCACCAGAAGCGGACAAATATATTTTCAAATAATATGTAATCGGTGTATAAGTATTTATACTAGGTAACTGAGTTAAACTCATGGAGTTTAACATAGTAACCGTTGGTTGAGTTAGATTAATTGCCAAAAAAATACTATCACCCTCCTTAAATTCTAGTGTCTGATAATCTTCTGTATTAGAACCATCATTATCCGCATTTGTAGCACGAGATGCATCCTGACCAAGTACCTGTTGCGTAATATTTACACAGTTATCGTCCAGCATTGACAATATATCCGCAGCCAATCTACTTGCAATTTTTGCATCAGCTGTACTCTCACCATTCATACGGTCAATAAATGTAGTGTCATTATCAATGGCAGCCGTTGCAGCAACATGACCGAGTAAAAAATCTGTATAAGAGGCAAGTGCTAAATGACCAAATGATGCATAGTTTTGATAGACTGAACTATTATTGTATTTAGGCAAATTGAAAGGAACTGAATGAGATGCATCTAACTCACTTGTAATAATAGTATTCAGTGCAGTTGTAATTTGAGATTCAGTCGTTGTAAAGTTACTATCACGTGTTGCAGTAAATGTATCACCAGAACCCTTAAATTTAATTAATCCGTTATTAATTCCATTATATAAAATAGAAACTGGAGCAGTTATTTTCGAAATAATTATATTTTCATTAGGAACAGTCGGAGCCTGTGAAAACACATTAATAGTCCCAGAAGCATCCGCATTAACATTAAAATTAACTGTTACTGGTTCTGACATATATGTATGTAACTAAGAATATTATTGAATAAATAATACTCTTAGGTATTCCATAATTTTAATAAATATATTGTAAAAGTAGTTAGATGGACACCAAATTCTGGGGGCCTTCGGGTTGGAAACTTTTACATACATTAACACTCATGTATGAGCCCCAACAAAGAGCAGCTATGGCCGATTTTTTTGAGCTACTACCCTACGTTTTACCATGCAAGTTCTGTCGCAATTCCCTCGCCACATATTACGAAGAGCTCCCGATTAATCTCTCAAGTCGGCAAGCCTTAGTAAAATGGCTCTGGAAGATTCACAGTAAAGTTAATGACAAGCTGCGAGGGCAGGGTCAAAAGATACCTGCAGACCCATCCCTCACAGAAGTAAAGCAGATTTACGGGAAATATGTTCCCGGGAATAAGCCAAATCCGTGTGAATCTTTTCCAGGTTGGGACTTCCTTTTCAGTATAGCTCACAATCACCCTCTTAATAGTCCTAGTAAACCTATGCCTGGTGCACCTACTGACCTTAAGGGTAGCGATGATGCGATACTTAATAAGTGGAATCTCCTCCCTAATAAGCGCCGTTACTGTTATTGGCGTCGGTTTTGGCCAGCCCTAGCCGCTGTTTTGCCCCCTGTTTGGGCTAACAGTTGGCGCCGAGCCGCCGGCGTACCATGTACACAAAACCGGCGATCAACCGTTGCCTGGCTCTGGCGTACACGCTGTAAATTTGCTGATGGAGCAGACCCTTATAAAGCAGTCTGTCATAAACTGGCAACATATGAAAGTGGATGTAGTAAAAGTACACGTGCACGTACTTGCCGCAAAATTACTCAGACAAAGAAAACTCGTAAAAGGGCTTCAACGACATAAATTTACCAACACATTCCTTAATATAAGCAAATCTACTATCTTCCGTAAAAATAGCATCCAGTTCCTGTGATGTGAATTTTCCTCCAAGTGCCTCTTGTGCAGCAATTATCTCCTGCGCTGTTGTCAGTGCATCATTAATATACTGCGCAATTCCTGACATCTCAGATGGCGTCAAACCCCTACTTGTAATCGCCGGCGTACCAATACGTAAACCAGATGGCCGCAAAGCACTCTTGTCCCCATAAATCATATTCTTATTTACCGAAATCCCGCATAACTCTAGTGCACGCTCCGCCTGTGCACCTGTTAACCCCTTATCACGTAGATTCAGCAAGAACAGATGATTATCCGTATCTGTAACCGTATAACCTAAATCCTTGAGAGCTGCCGCCAAAGCCCGTGCATTATCCCTCACGCTCGCCATATACTGCTTGTACTTCTCAGTCGCCACCTCACGCATCTGGGTCGCAATCGCCGCAATCTGATTCTCATGTGGACCACCCTGCAACCCAGGGAAAACACCACCCTCAATTGCTGCTTTAAGCCCCACCTTATAGAAAATCATACCTGCCCGTGGACCACGTAGAGTCTTGTGAGTAGTTGTTGTAACAATATCACAATAGTCAAATGGACTGCACATTAAACGAGTAGCAACAAAACCTGCAATATGGGCAATATCAGCCATTAAATATGCACCTACCCTATCAGCTGCAGCACGAAAACGCCCATAATCAAAATCATATGGGTAGGCCGAGGCACCACAGATAATAAGTTTAGGCTTGGACTCATCTACAAGTCTGTCCATCTCATCGTAATCAATCCGACCATCAGCGCCAATTTTGTAGGCAACACTGTTATAGTAGATTCCGCTGCTGCTAATACCTTTAGTGGGTGTCCGATACCCGTGAGTAAGATGGCCGCCCGACGGTAAGTCAAGACCCATAAGTGTATCTCCTGGCTTCAAAAGACCCAAGTAAACTGCAGCATTTGCAACAGAGCCACTGTAGGGTTGCACATTTACACCCCACGTCCCGGAGTCCAGACCGAAAGCCGCCAGTGCCCGAGAACAGGCCAGACTCTCGAGTTTGTCGATTATCTCATTGCCGCCATAGTAGCGCCGACCGACTTGACCCTCGGCATATTTGTTTGTTGCGACCGAGCCAAGACACTCGAGCACGGCTCTCGAAGTGAAGTTCTCAGAAGCAATTAACTCAATACTATTACGTTGTCTATCCAACTCAGCATCTAATAGTGATGCAACAACAGAGTCAACCGCAACTAAAGGATGAATAAACTGGCTCATATTCTAATTATAGATTATTTCAAAGCTATAAGTTGAATTGATTTATTATTCTTAAATAGTAAGCGTGGATACTTTAATAATACCTGGTACATATTTCTTAACATATGCTTCTAATACGCTACTGTTATTTGCTGCCTTATTATTGTAACTTAGGTTATGAAATTCGCCAACTAGATTTGATACAATACCAGTCTTAAGCTTTTCGCTATTGTATAAAATATCGTATTCAGCACCTTCACAATCAATTTTCAATAGCTTAATATTAGTTATATTATGTTGATTTATAATATCATCAAGTGATACACATGGAACTTTAATTACTGTTGCCTTTTCAGTTCGGAAAAAATATTGGAAAACTGCAGGTTCAGAGCAGGTTGTATTTCCGCCTGAAAACTGTGGATGCTTAATAAGGTCAAGTACTTTAGTGCTATCATCACTTACTGCCATGCATTTGGCAACAACGTTTGTAAGATTATTTGCAGCTACATTAGCAACTAGTTTTTCAAAAATCTCTGGATCAGGCTCAAATGCATAAACCTTGCTCCTAGGATTCTGTTTTGCTAAAATCAGCGTTGCAACGCCGTGATTTGCTCCAATATCAATAAATGATGATTCACAATCAGTAAAATACTGCAACATATACTCATTAGTCTTTATTATTTCATTTATTGACCCATTAAGCGATAAATCATGAGAATCTACAAATGAATACTCTAAATTATTATATGTTTCTTTTCGCATATTATAATTTAGACTATACATATACTATTTAAGTCTGCGTTTACTATAATGTATTAAACACTATAATAATTAGATATGGCTATCCCATTCATTGAAAATATGGCGCATGCTACCGGCCTCAGACCATGGCAGATAGTTACACTAGGCGTCATAATTGTCTTTTGCGTTAACTACATCAGCATGATTTACATGCAGAAGATGACTAAACCGAAGGCTCTTATTTACGAGGGCTCCGCTAGTAACCAAGAGGGGTTTACAAATCCTACCGCTGCTGATGACAGTAAATTAGAATGGCTGGACAACTCCAGATTATACGACAATTTTTACGCCAGTGTCTATGATCAGCTTGTACAGGGAAGTCCAAGAAACCAGGCGGAGGTAGGCCTACTATTAAGTAAATGGGCGACAAAGGAGAAACCTGTGAAATCCCTAACTATTCTTGATGTTGGGTGTGGAACAGGTATTGCCGCTCTTGCATTTGCCAAAGCCGGTTGTCAACATGTGGTTGCAATGGATAACAGTAAGGCCATGATTGAATATGCAGAAAAAACTAATGCGGCTAAGTCTATTTTAAACTCAAATCAACGTGAATCCATTACATGGCATCAAGAGGATGCACTAAATCCACAGGCCAATCCCCAATCCACATTTGACGCCGCCTGTCTCCTCTACTTTACAGTATACTATATCCGTGATATTGATAAGTTATTTAATAATCTCAATTTATGGGTACGTCCCGGCGGTCATTTAGCTGTTCAGGTTGTAAACAAATACAAGTTTGACCCATTGTTAGACAGTGCAAGTCCATTTGTATTCAGTGTGCAAAAATACAGCAAAGAGCGTGTAACTAAAAGTAAAGTGGAGTTTGATAAATTCAATTATGAGGCTGAGTTTAATTTAGATCCCGATGATGAAAATCAGGCCGAGTTCCGTGAGACCTTCCGCTTCAAAGACGGCTCAATACGCAGACAAAAACATAGCTTCAATATGCCGCCAATCCCTGTAATTGTTAATAAGGCAAAAGCGGCCGGCTGGGCATATCAAGGTTTTATTGACGAGCGAAATGTTGGGTTTGAATACTCCTACCTCCTTATGTTTACTCATTAATTCAGCTTTTGAAGAATCAGTCCATGTGGAATCCAACTTAGCTCCATAACAACTGGTTGACCTTTATAGAAGTCAGTATAATTACCAGCGTACCCAATAGTACCTGTTCCACTTACAATTGTTGTAAGAGTAACAGGCATTTCATAATCTTTGACCATAACTACGTCACCAGGCTTATACATTTTGTGGCTTAATTAACCAATAATAGTTAGTTAAAAAATTAAATCAATTTTTATAACTCCCAAAAATAGAATGGATATTAATACACAGTTTCCAATTAAAGGTATTATAGTATTTTATCTATTAATTGTGGCAAATTTTCTAGCACCGCTCTTTAATTGTCGTTTACAAGATGTTTTAATAAATAATATGTATTTGAAACATGTGTTTGGGTTTATAACACTATTTTTCTTCGTCGTTTTTGTTGAGCCCGAACACTCTAATAAAAGTTTCAAATACCAACTTGCAATGGCCATCGCAATTTATTCATGGTTCATTTTAACAACTCGAATGGAGATTCATGCATTTGCACTCTTTATTGTTGTTCTATTTTTACTATATCTCTTCAATATCTATTATGATAAAAATAATACAGCCAAATCAGAAGATGAGAAAACTCTTATAAAAGAGAGAGTAAATCGTTATGGCTTAATACTGGGTATGATTATTACAGTTATTGGTTTTACATCATATGTAGGTCAAAAGAAAATAGAGTATGGCAATACTTTCACATGGGATAAATTCTTTTTTGGTTTACCAAATTGTAAAGGTAGCAGTCCTAAAGAAAGTAAATTAGAGACCATTGCGAATATTCCTCGTTTTATTTCTAAAGCTATCAATTAATAGTGTGATATGGTTAAAAACACTGTTGCCCCCGGCCTTATTATAGGTGCCGCAAAAGTTCGGAAATCACAGCCAAATAAATCATATGCATTTGTTGAAAATCCCGAGGAGGGCTGGCGTGTATATTTACGTTCAGCTGTTTTTATCCATGATGCTAGTCAACCATTTGATGCCGCCAGGTTTATCGTTGTTAAGAAATATGGCGCCAACCCTAAAGGTAAATCATGGGAGCCTCCTAAAGGTCAGATGGAGGGTAAAGACACTAAAGGTAGTAACGATATTTTGAAGTTGTTGGAGGAGAATGCCCGCCGTGAGACAGTTGAGGAGAGTAAAATTAAGGAACTAGTTAATTTGAAGCACACTGGGCTCGTCTACGAGAATAGAGAGCATGACTATCCTCCGAACACATTTTTCCAATACCATATTTTCCAGGCTTTCGTAGAGCCATCGGTTTTAGCAGAGGCCTCTAATGAGTTTAAATGGCTACATGAACATCAGGAGGAATGGGATGCAATGAAGCCCGACAAGCGTGAGAAAGATGCACTTGGTTGGTATAGAGGGGCTGATACAAAGATGTTTGGTCGTTGGTCTGACTCTATTGTCAAACTTTATTTAGCCAATATAAAATAGAATGGATCAACGGAGAATTGGTGGCGCCAGAACCACAAAAAAAACAATGATTCGCCCTTTGGGTATGTCAGCAAAACGCTGGAAAACCTTGAAGCGCAAACGTATGCGCAGACATGGAACACGCCGTCATATTCTAGGTCACTCAGAGTATTCTAAAACTAATATTATGAATGCTATGAAAAATAATAATAATATTGGGTCGCTATTTGGAATAACAACTAAGAAAAGTAAAATGTCAAGAAAGCAGGTTCGCTCTTTAAGTAGCGATTTTAAACGAACTATGAGAGCTCTCAAGAAACAGGAGAAAACCAGACTTACCAGAATCGCCGAGGAGCACAATATCTCTGAAAATGAATTAGATGACCATATTGATAATATAGTTCATGCTAAGCTGACTGAGCTTGCCAATCTACCTGCAGGGGCAACACCTGAAGCTAGAAAGTTGGCAGATGATTTACACGAAGAGGCGACCAGAGGTTTAGAATATGCTGATGAGGCGATGAATCCCGATTACAAACCCACTAAGCAAAAGAAATATCAGAAGAGGTTCCGCAATAGTTTGAAAAAGGCGTTTATAATTCAGAAAACGTTTGAAGGCGGTGATAGTTATTTTGGAAAAGAGCAAGGTGCTATTGCCTTCCATGAATTTATGCAACAGGCACTAAAAGATAGACTTGATTTGGCTGTTGATAATTTGGCAACTATGCTTGCAGGTAAACTCGGTTTGTAGGTATAATCGGCAGAATATCCGCTTAGAGTCGCCCATCCATCTTATCCGCCACAACAGCAACCATAATAGTGGACAGTGTCTTTAGACCCTCTGTTCTATAATCATATGTACAGTTATGAGCCTCGGCTACAATGTGAGAAACGCAGTAACATTTCCCACAACGACATTTTATTCCCATCAAACCCACCTTCTTCTTGCATTCGTCGCATTTGGCTTTATTCATTGTGTCGACATCAGGTGTGACGTCGGCCTTAACTCAATTTTATATCTTTTAAGTAAAATGACTGACCGCAGTTTCTGGGAACTTAGCCCTGGTCCACATTTTAGACATTACCTTAAAAGTGTTTTTACAGAGCCAAAAGTTATTGAACTATTGCCTGCTACAACTAATAGACCACAAAAACCTGATAATATCCGCAGAATTGATCCAGGTGATTCGGTAATAAATGAGATAACCCAGTTCTGGCAACAGTATTTCAAGGGTCGTGGATCAACACCCATAACTGTTGTTAGTCATGACGAACTCAACGATTGGCTACGAAACGAGTTCATCCTTATAGCAGCTTTTAATGACAGTCGCATAATTGGTACAGCCATGTCCGCTCCACTCGGCTCAATTCACCGTATTGGAATAGGATCCACAACCTTCAGGACACGGTGGATAGACTTTTTCTGTGTTGATCCACGTTATAGAGGACGTGGTCTTGGCTCCTCTCTCCTACATGCACTTCTTGATGAACAAAAAGCCATTGGGGAACCAGCCTCCTTCTTCGTAAAAGAGGGAGCACCTCTTAGTATACCATCATTCTCTACAAGTAGTTATGTCTGGCGCAAAATCAACGAAAATGAGACCCCTCGTCATCAACCCGAAATCTGGACTCATGACCAGTTATATACATATTGCAGAACTGTCGTTGAACCGACAAAATATTTCATTAATAGTCATTGCTCAACCAATAATACAGTTAGTTATGCATGGAGAAATCTATATAATAATAGAATCATAATCTCTATTAGTGAGAGTGCACAAGTCCATCCTGAAGATGGGCTGAGGATTCTATGGCAAACCGGTTTTATTGCAGAGCCTGGTATCACCGAGCAGGATAAGGCTGCAGCAGCAAAATCAATAAGTTGTGCAGCAGCCAGACATTTTGGCAGTCACTGGGTATGGATGGATGCACGGGCTGTTGGAACACTTGCGCCACTATGGAAAGCAGATGGATATTATCATATATATGCTTTTCATATGGATACAGGGCTATATCTGAATGCCCAGCCGACATTTATCTTATAGTTTATTTGCAGCCTCACGGTAAATCTCTTCACAGCGCCCATAATACTCACCTAAAAGTATGCGTGCCTCGTCTGCAACACGCTCCACTGCAGGAATACCACCTTTAAATAGATTCTCACTAATCTTAATGCCAAGTGAGCCGTCCCGCTGTCTACCAATATCAAACAGCTTCATGAACAGCTTCTCGACCTTGGCTGCATGCGCTCGCTGGTAGCCCCAGAGTGCAGCAACCCCCTGCTTTGCAACAGCCTGCTGCCGTTTGTCCAATGTTATTTCGTCTGAAGTTGTACTACAACGAGCGATTGGCGCCGACTTAATTCTATCAAACTGGCCTGGTCCCGCTGCATCAGTTGCAACAGGAGGGGTACCCGCATTGCCGAACTTCATAAACATGTATTTGAGAGCAACATTATAGGCCTCCTTGGTCATTGACGTTAAGCCCACTGATTTTCCCAAAATAAAATAGAGGAACTCAAAAGCCTTTAATCCCTTGATTGCCGTTATTGCTTCCCCTGGTCTAGGTACATCCTTAAAGGTTTTAGAGCAGATGCTGCTTTTAGCAGGTCCACCTGCTAAGGCATCAATATTCAGAAGTTGGAATGAGCGGGCAATACAATGTGCTATTGGTCGTACAGTAGAGGGCTGCAGATATTTTAATGAATCACCAAACTGTAGACCAGCTGGACCAGAGGGGGATGAGATTCCTGCTACAGGTACTACACGTCCATAAACATCCCTTACTCCATATCCATTGTATCTCTGATTCACAGCTTCCCGCTTCTCCTCATCTGTACGATGCTTGAATTTAGCTAACACTGTCTCATAAGTTCTATTCTGCAATGACTCATAGATCTCTACTAAAATTGTCTCTATAGGCCGTGGATTAGACTTTCTTGCCTCCATACCATGACGCAAATCATCATCAACTGATATCCAGAAGTTATTTAAACGTTGTGTGCGATTTTGGATGGTAAGACTAGTTATATTAATCCTGGGTGTCTTATTTTTATCACTTTTGCTTAATGATATTGTGTAAGAAGAACCAGCCATGGGTACTGGGGCAACAGGATAACCAGGGACAAATTGAAACATCGGTTGCTGAACCCCATTATCCCTGCCTTTAATAGTACCAGTGGTACTTGACGACAACTCCAACATAATACTATCATTATCCTTCAGTTTATATTCTCGGTCACCGAAACCAGATACAAACACCCCTTTCTGCTTCAAAATACCTAGTGTCCATGGGTAACCTTCAGGTAATGCGCCACCAAGATACGCTATACGCCGACCAGGGGTTCCAAACTCTCTGGGCTGTTGACCAATAATAGGCCGCTCAGTGTATCTAAATGAACTACCTGGTACAATACGAGGATCATCTAGCACCGTATAGGCAAGGGCAATGTAGATTTGTAGAATACGCACATAGAAATAGGCAATTGCTAAACAGTTGGTCTCACGTTGCTGAGCCTCAATGCTACCTTTTGGTGGCTGCGTCAGCTCAGTAACCTTCTTGAAATAAAGCTTACCACTCTTATCTGTCGTCGGCTGTACATCAATCTCTCTAAACACCTGGTCTAAGGCACCAGCCGACAAAATCAGAAACTGACTACAGGTTTTTGAGTCAGACATTTTAAACACATCTTTTTCATTAATCTGTGTTAACATATATTCCAAGATTTTGTCCATTAAAAATCGTGGATTTTGTGTTGCTTTTATTAAATCAGCCCTATTTAAGGTACCTGATAGTGAACTTGCACCAGCGCCCATATCTATTATTATCCACGAATATAAGGCTCCAACACAGTATTTGTTGTTTCAAGGCGTCGCAAGCATTTCTGCAGAGTGGCAACAGAGATATCACATACAGTTGCAATATCAGGTAATGTTATAGTCATATCCTTTTGCCGGAGTAGCACGAAAGCAATAACACCTGCAGCCAATGATGGTGGAATATTCTCCACGCTAATATTCTTCTCTTCTGCGGCACGACAGACACGAATGCAGGCTTGCTGAATCCCATCTCGCATGTGCCTGGGGAGCGCCAGTTTACTCAGCGGCACCTCCACGTAATCCTCGGCATGTGTTGTTGTCACAGTGGGCTTCACTTCAGCAGTCGTGGTTCGCTTCTTCATCTGTGACAATGTCAGCACCTCCAGTGAGTATTTCAGTGCCTTCGTAAAGGTTGCCGTGCTGATACTAAACATCTCGGCCAGCTCTGTGTGCTTTCGTGGCGTCTTATTGTTTTTTAGTACCATATACATACAGGAGGCCAGAATTGCATCACGTGACAGGCCACGCCGGTCACACAACTCATGAATCTTCATAAACATATCTTTTACATCCTCCAGCACAGATGCACCAATACCGTTATTAGTAGCAATTAGCTGCAGACGCTCATATACCTGGAGCAGTGAACGCTCCTTGTAAGGCATGGAGTTCCAGGTGTGAAACTTACGAATGCGGTACATTGTTTTGGCATTTCCACGACCCTGCAAGATAACTGTGCCGAGCGATGACTCTGGTAAACGATGATCCTGAGGTGGACCAATACGACAAGGGTCTACGCCCCGGTCTTCATTAGCGAAGAAACGATATTCAGCACCCATATCAAATCCCTTCTCAAGAACTGTACCACAATTCTTGCAAAGATATACCTCCTCAAAGATGCGATTTTCGCATCCACATTCACACGTTACTGGCTTTGCATTAATCTCCTCCATAGCAGCCCCTAAAAGTGTGTCCCAGTTGTCGGCGACTTTGGTTGCTCGTGAGCGATTCAATCCTGGAAATGTATCCATTTGGCTTGCCCTACTCCAAGCAATACCATCTTTATCAATTTTTGGACGCACTTATTAGAATGCCATTAATTGCAGGTGAGTATGCTTACTATTTTGATTTAGGAGAATTTGGTAGTCAAATGCCCGAGACGCTGGTTGAACTAATAGAGCCACATGCCGATGGAACTTGGACTGTTCAACATCCTGTAGGTTACCGCCTCATAAAACCCGCCGACTCTCTGATTAGCATTTATGATCATGATCGCATGCTTCCTTGGGGTAATAAAGCTAAGGAAATTGAGATTAGAAATAGGAGACGTTTTGCTGACTGGCGTGTGGGTCGAGGCGGTTATAGCATTGCCTCAAATAATCGCTCTAACCGCCGAAATAGACGCTCTAACCGCCGAAATAGACGCTCAACACGTCGCAATCGCCGCAATTAAGCCTCCTTAATCACCTTCATTGCATTCCATGATTCACTTGACTCTTTTAACCAAGAGCTATCGTTATGTACATTATGAATATAACTCAAGCCCTTCAGCACCCTATATGTCCATCCACCATTATTAATAAGGAGATCAAGCCATGCAATCATATCAGCAGCATAATAACGGTCGTGTGGTATATCTTTAGGAATATGCTCGAGAGCAGATACATGTATTAAGAAATTGCCATCATTTAAGAGTTCATTAGACCCAGGCATCTTACAGATGCTCGACCAGTTCGATCTCGAGATCTCCAAATCACCAAAGCTGCTCAGCGGCTGACTTATATTGCCAGCCTCCAGACGTCGCATCCCACCAGCAGCGTAGATCACTCGAGCATCTGGATCTCGAGATCGAAAAGTCTCTTCTAAAAATTTAAAACTCTCCATAGTATATTCGTTATCACTATCTAAAAGTATTACCCATTCAGTCTTTGCTAACTCTAAACATCGCCGTTTATTACCAAATATACCTATCCTATTGTCATTAATGTAAACCGACAATTTCTCATGGTTCCCCCATGATTCACTCCAGATGGCCATAGCATCTCCGCCACCATCATCAGAGACAACAACATTAGTTACCCACTCATACTCTAATAGTTTTGGTAATAGCTTCTCTAAAAATACCCAGCGACTGTAGGTTGGGATAGCAACAGTTAACGGTGGTAGCATTTTCTAATTATAATTCCCCCAAACTATTTAGGACGGCTATGGCAACTGCATCAGGAATAGGAGGAGATACAAGAGGTAATCTACTACCAACAATACAGCCAGATATAGGTTATTTGGGACCAAACTAC
>JACCDO010300111.1_pt1 | contig 19938 bp, 22 predicted proteins | sample 7446101 | NCBI WGS metagenome assembly JACCDO01 (sample SAMN15323440, study PRJNA562643) | freshwater metagenome | isolation source: river surface water | place: USA:Blue River Watershed | collected 2017-08-16
AATTAATAAAATAGAAGGGTGATGTAAAAAGATTAAGAGTTTAATGCTTTGACAAGTAAAATAATAATAATAGTTAATATAAATTGAATAATGGCAAATGCGATATGTGTTTTCCTTTCTAGACTCTTTTTGTGTGCTCTCCATGCTCCTCTTAAATGTAAAAATACAGATGCCATATTAAAACCGAGCGTTAATAATACTGATATAACTAATGGTACTATTATATGAGGATAATCGCTATAGATATATGAAATTACAGTTGTTATTAAAAATACAAATGAAAAGGTAGTGACAATAAAATCTTCAGAATTCCAAGTCATATATATATTAATACTTATATATTAATTTTATATTAATATATAATTAAAATAAATTGAATATTAATATGTTTAATAATAAATTATAATTAATAATGGAATTTGAATTAACTAATGTTAAAAATATATATGAAAATATAGCAAATGAATTCTCAGAAAAACGAATGACTAAATGGGATTGGATTGATAATTTTATATACTCTATTCCAAAACATTCTACTTTATTAGATTTAGGTTGTGGAAGTGGTCGCAATATGGAATACAATGATTATAATTTTTATGGTATTGACAATTGTATTAATTTTATAAATATAGCAAAACATAAAAACCTAAATGTATTATTATCTGATATGACAAAATTACCATTTAATAATAATACTTTTGATGGAATAATAATGATTGCAAGTTTCCATCATTTATCAACAAAAGACCGTCGTATTGAATGTTTAAAAGAAATAAAACGAACATTAAAAGTTAATGGAAAAATACTTTTATCTATTTGGTCTATAAATCAATCTCATAATAAAAAATTAAATAATAAATTCACTTATGGAGATAATATTGTTCCTTTTAAAAACAATAAAGGAGAAATAAAAGGAAATAGATATTATTATATTTTTAGATTAGATGAAATAAAAGAATTATTGTCTAACTACTTTAATATTGTATCTCATGAATGGATTCATGGAAATGAAATATTTATTTTAAGCAATTAATTCTAATATATTTAATGACTGATTTAATTATAAACCCTAATATAAAAATAATTTGTGAAAATGATTTTTATAAAATAATATCAAAAAAATTTATAGAGAAAAATACAATAGTTTTAATAGAAAGTCCTAAACTTTATTTATCAAATAATCCAAAAACAAATGAAGATATTTTATTAAATATGCTTTATCTAATCCTGAAATATAAAGATACTTTGTTTATTAAAAATCTATATCCAAGAGCAATTATTAAAAATCCCATCGGAAATATTAATAATCCTTATAATATAAATTTAATAAAACTAATTAAAAATTGTAGTAATAAAATAATTAAAAACTATTTATTATTTTTTGATAAAGACACTTTATATATGCATTATTATAAATATTTATTCAATGCATTTGATATGGATAATTCTCCAGTAATTTTACCAATTGGCGCAATGATGAATCATTCTAATAATCCAAATATAATATTTTATTCAGAAAATAATAAAATGATATTTAAAACAATTAATGATATAAAACCAAATGAAGAATTATGTTATTCTTATCTAAGAAACTGTAAATATAAAACACCTGATGAAATTAATGAATATTTATACAATCATTATAATTTTTCCAATAAAATATAATTCTAAGTTAAAATTTATATAAATTAAATCACTAATATTTTATATAAACAATGTTCTTAAATATTAATAATTTACTAAAATTATTTAATCCTCTAGAAAAATCCTATGAAGAAATTAATATGAATAATATTAACCAACAAGAACCTGATATGGTTATTGAAATTTATGTTATTAAAAGAAAACTTAATAAATTTCATATTAAAACGACTTTATTTTGCCACTCTGCATTATTATTAAAAACACAAACGAAATATTTTATATTAGAATATGGTAGTGGTAGTAATGAATTTAAAAATAAAGTATTATTAAGAGAATTAAAACCAATACAAGTTAAAAAATATTCTGTCTTAGAAGAAGATTATGTTTGGGATAAAAAACATGGCAGAATATTAAAATCACCTATTCATATATCAAACATTTTTAATATGATGCAACAAAATATGATTAATAAACAATATAATGTTTATTATTGGAATTGTCATATGGCTCAAGAAAGAACAAGAAAACAATTAGGATTAGATGTTACTATAAAATATGAATATTATTTTGTATTAATTATAATTTATGTTTTATTATTTTTATATTTCAGTTCTCTAAGAATTTTTGATGGATATAATCAAACTATTTTATAATATATTTTATATATTATGGCTAATAAAAACAATCTATGTTTAGCAATAAAATCTCCAATTGATACAAGAGATTGGGTTTTAGAATCAATATTAAATTATAAGGGTGAATTACCATTGGTTTTAGATTTAAGACAAGATTTAAAACCAGTTCGCGATCAAGGAAAGTACGGTACATGTGCAGCAATGACAGCTGCTTGTATAAAAGAATATCAAGAAAAAAAAGATATAAACCTATCTATTTATTTTTCTCCAGGATTTATTTATTTAAATAGAGAAAATAAAACATCAGAAGGTATGTACCCTCGAGATGTTATGAGAATATTAAGTAAATTAGGTTCTTGTGAAGATAGATTATTTCCTTATAACAAGTTTAATAATAAAAATAAAATTACAAAACAATGTTTAAGTAATGCATTAAATTATAAAATAAAAGGATATTCAACAATCTCAACAATAGATGGTTTAAAAACAGCATTATATTTATATGGTCCTTGTTTAATTGCCTTTCCTGTTTATAATTATACTATGAAAATGTGGAAACAAAATACAAATGAACCTATACTAGGAGGTCATGCAATGACAGTTGTTGGATATAATAAAACTTCATTCATAATTAGAAATTCATGGGGAACATCATGGGGAGATAATGGATATACATATTATGATTTTAATGAATTTGGAGCTCACTGGGAATTATGGACTTTAGTTGATGCAGCAACTAAAGTGAATAAAAATAAAATCATAAAAAGTAAATCAGAATTAATTAAAAAAAATAATTTAATTAAAAGAAATATTGCTAGAAAGCAGATTGAATTAAGAAAGAAAAACTATAAGAAAAATTAAATCCCTAATATCAAGAACTATAAAATAATAATACACTCAGACATATTAACATTTGCTCTGCAAAGAGGACACGATGGTTTAATATTAAATGCTGTTTCAAAACACACAGAACAGACAGTATGAGATGTATGACAATTTAACTGAATCATTACATCGTTATTTTCATAACATACACAACAATCTGATTTATCTATATGTTGTGTGAGTGCGCATTTTTTATCCATATAAAATGGAGAAATAATTGGTTTAATAGAACCTGTTTCCATAACATATGGTTCGTTATTAGAATTCATTTTATATCTACCTGATAAGAAAGTAGTAAACCATTTAATTGAAGAAAATATTTTGTATTTACATAATTTGAAAAATATATCATCAAGTTTTTGAACATTTAATTCAGTTCTAATATAAGCAAGCCCAATAATATGACTATTAATGTCACTATTTGGATTTGAAAAAAGACATGCATATTCAAAATAATTAAAATCTTTAATTTTTGATAGATATTTAATAGACATGTAACAAAATAAAATATCATTTCCGTTATATATAATTTTTTTTAATATTTTAAATATATCTTGATTTGTAATTTTCATTAAATAGAATATGTAATCAATAATAATATAAGAATTATTATTTTCAGAGAAATTTTTAATGTTATTAATAAAATATATTAAATTTTTATTCACATAATCTTTATAATTATCAACAATCCATTTTAAAATATCAAAATTAATATTATCATTATTATTTAAGATGTCTATAATGAAATTAATTATAGTACTTTCTTTGTAACGATAACCAGTATTATTTATAAATGTAATCAAATCCATACTACCATATAATGTAAATTCTTTGAAATAGTCATTTATATTAATTACAGAAGACAAATTATGAAATTGTTCAAGAGTAATGTTTTTAATAGTATTTTTAAAATTATTATTTAATACTTTCATGTTGCATGCATTAATGACTTCAGTGTAACTTTGAATAGTGTGTTCTTTTTGTATATCTGAGTCCAAAAACAATTTAATAAGTTTATCCAAGTACATTCCAAGAAACATGTCCTTTGTTTCAATCTTATATAATATATTAATAATCTTCATGCATAGTATATGATTATTCATATTTAAAACATTATTAAACAGAACAGTCATATCCATATTATTTATGTGTCTCATATGATTTTGAATACATTCGTATAATCCACTTTTGATGCATCTATTAAACGCATCTAATGCCCTCTGGCTATTAGCTTGTTTGATACTTTTGGTATCCATACCTCAAATAAATTATAATGTTAATAGTTATAATTTATTTCAATTTTTCTGATAAATTATTTATCCAATACTAATGCAATCATTATAAAAATCAGATAAATTTTCATATAAACTAATAATATTAATATTTATGATTTTGTTATTATTAATATATTTAACACTGCTCTTATTATACTCATAATTGATATAATATTTAATATAATCAATAACAGCTTTGTTAATATAATAATACACGCATAATGAACTAGTAATAAATATAGTATATGAAACGCTTAATATATAAAATAAAGAAGTTACAAATATATTACAATAATCATCATTTATATAGTATATTAAAAAAAAGCCAATATTATAATATAACATTTTTTTATAATTATCTTCGACGCGAATAAAATAAAACAAATAATAACTATAAAATAATGTATATATATTCATAATTGTATTATCATATGGATATTTAAATATAAAAGGGAACGAAATAATATACATTAATGATATATAATAACTAATATCAATATGTAAAAAATAGACAATATTTAGTAAAAAATTATAGGTATCCATTTTATCACTATATTTATAATCAATATAAGTAACCATTATTTTTATAAATAAATATATTTTTATATATTAATAAGTGTATTTAGAGCGGTGGGCATTTTAAGCTTGTCTCATAAGCATGTTTTCAAATATACAACACCATTCATTTAATATTTTAAAACAATCCGTATTATTATCTGTATTAAAATGTTTAATAAAGAAATCATTAATTTTTTTTACATATATATAATTAACTAGTATATTATATTTAAGAGATGTATATGCATATACAACAAATTGTTCATAAAAAAAATATAGTGATTCTATAAAATTTACATTTTTAATTAATAAATAATAAAAACTAATTAAAAAAACTATTCTATCATTACTAGTATTATTACATTTTATAATATAATCTAATAGTTTCTTGAAATCGCTCGCCTCAATCATATTTGTATTACATTTCGTATCTAATTTATAATAATTTTTTGTAAATAAAGGTAAATTATCAATTATTATTTTTTTATTTTTACAATTATCTAAATTTATACAATTGTAATTTTCATCATCACAGTAACAAATATTATTATTAATATTATTAATATGAATATGGTCTATTAATAAATCCATATAATTAATATAATTAATATTATTATTTATAATAATCGAATTAAAATAATAATATTAATTATATATTAATGACAGCCACTGAATATTTATCTCTACCAGATGATTATACTTGGAGAATATTTGATGTAACTAATTTTGAAGAGTGTAAAGAAATTTCAGAATTTTTAAAATATAATTATGTTGAAAATAAAAAGAATGAATATAGATTTAATTATACTACAGAATTTATTTTTTGGTATTTAAATTGCTTAAAAAGTATAGCAATTGGAATAATGCATAATAATATATTGGTAGGTTTTATATCAGCAAGATATATAAAAGTATCGATAAATAAACAATTAGAAGACCAAGTTGAAATAAATTTTTTATGTGTAAAAAAAAATGAGAGAAACAATAGATTATGTGTATTTTTAATACAACAAATGAAAATATTAAATATGACGGATGGTATATTTCAAGGAATATTTACAAGTGAAAATAAATATTATTATTTACTATCAAGTGTTAAATATTATAGTAGAATGATAAATATAAAACATTTATATGATATTAAATATATTAAAAGTAATAATACATTAAATGAATTAGAGAACCATTATTCTTTACCAAAAATAAAAGGTTCAAAACAATTAATAAAATTAACACGAAATGATGTAAATTTTTATGATAAATTTTATGAATTATATAATAAATATGTATCAAAATTTACAGTGCATGAAATTTTTACAAAAGAAAATTTCATTAATTCTTTTAATAATGAACATGTGATAACATTTGTTTTAGTGGAAAATGGAAATGTATTAGATTTTATTAGTTATTATTATATAAATATATCATTAACAAAAAATCCAGATGAATATATGAAAGATGGATATTTGTATTATTATACAAATAATTCAAATAATTTATATAAAATGTTCCAATTATTATTATATAAATTAAAGGAAGATAATATTGATTCATTTTTAGCTTTAAATATAATGGATACAGAAAGTAGTATGTTAGAAGATATGAAATTTATAAAAGATATTAATGATTTTAATTATGCTTTAGTTATAAATATAGAATTAAATATCCAACCCTATAAATTAGCAAAAATATTATTTTAATTTAATTACTCATATACGTGATTCATCAATATTAATTACAGTATGTTCTTCATCGTCATGATATAAACTACCTAATGATGCTTTAATTTCTTCTTCAGTAGGATATCTAAGATGAATTTTAAAGAAAGACTGATTGAATTTTTCAATCAATGGATTAATTTTACTATCTTTTTCTTCATTTCCATCTATTTTATTTTCATCCTCTATTGGTAATGGATTAAGTTTATTTATCATAGATTGTCTTTTATCATTAGTCATGTGATAAACAGTAGTAGGTGTAATAATATCACATATTTCTGGTTTAGATATTTCATCATTTTCTAAAAATGTCATATTAAATTGTTTAATTATTTTTTTAGGTATCATAGGCGATAATTCTAATAATCTATCATACTCTTCTTTTGCCATTGCAATTAAATCTTTTGGATTAATTCTATCCAATGGATGTTTTGCTAACTCTGTTTTTAAATGTCTATAATATTTACCCCATGAATAAGAAGCAACTCTATGTCCTTCGTTCATTTCAGATACTTTTAAAAACTGTCCAACAGTAGATACAATAGCCGCACAAATATTTAAACCACCTGTGACCATAACAAATATATTTTTATCAGTTGGGTCACTGATTTTATCTTGTGCAAAGTTAGCAGTACCAGTTAAAGTAGAAATAATAATAACAGGAATTACAAAATAAGCATGTCTTTGTTTATATACAGCATGGCTTTTAGAATGTAATAATTCATAACATTGTGCTTTATCCGCCCAGTCTTTTAATAATAATTCTTCTTCCTCTTTCCAATAGTTGCGCTTTTCTTCCATATAATATATTATTATATATTATATAAAATGATTTATTTTGATAGATATTAAATTAAAGATATTTGGTATTACCGTTCTCATCAATACATTTTATATGTTTTTTAATATGAGAATTAAGATTAAATTTGAACGTGAATTTTTTATTACAAATATGACATTCATGTGAGTTAGGATTCTGGTGAGTTATCATGTGTTGATTTAAATGATGATTATGAGTGAATTTTTGTTTGCATACTCCACATTCAAATTTACTCATATGTGACATAACATGTTGTTTATAATATGATTTTTTGACAAATGTTTTTGCACAAATATGACATAAATAATGTTTATTTTCAAGCTGATTTTCAGGGATGGATTGTAAATCAGGATAAGGTATAGTAATAACATTACCTTCAGGTGTTAATTGAAAATACATTCCTTCGCATTTCATTTTAACCACTTGGTCCATTATTTATAATTATATTTGAAATTAATAATTTTTTATATAATTATAATATCAATTTTTTCCCATAATAAAAATCTAGAGATAAATATATGTCTAATAGTCCTTCTGTGTTAATATACAAAAGAATGAATAATAAATCATCTGGTATTTATACATATTCAGAACCTGTTTATGTAGATTCAATACATGTAAAAAAAGAAAATGTAATATCCACAAAATATGAAAGTTTAACTGGGAAAGGAACTAAAAGTCTTGCAGGATTAATAATGTTTATAATTTGCACAATATTTAGTTTATTAGTTTTAATATTTGGAATTAAAAAAATTAAAACATGTGCAAATAAAAATATAATAATGATTTTAATAACATTATGTATATTAATATCTATTGTATCAATAATTTTAAATGCACGAACATTAATAGCAAAGAGAAAAGTTAAAGCTTACTATTTAGAAAACGAACTTATATCAACAACGGATAAGGTTGTTCCTGTAATTGCAAATATGGAGGAACATATAGGAAATAAAATTAATAAACTTTTTATAGGATTAAGTAGTGTTTATGTTGTAGTATTAATGATATTACTTTATTTTATACATAAATGTGTTATGTAAATAAATTAATAAAATTTATATTCATTATAAAAGTAATAAAGATTTTTTATATTCTAATTATAATGGAAAATATAATTAGAACTAGATGTTCTTTTATAGATTTATTAGATAAATTAGAAAAACTAAGTGTAGATTTTATAGATTTATCTTGTTTTAATAATTATATTTATATGGATCCAAGAAATGAATTTAATTATAAAATATCATCTACTACAAATAATAATGAAACATATTCATTTAATTATTTAAAATCAACTAATGAATCTGAAACAATCCCTAACGCAATATTTACACCTGAGCATTATTATGATTTTGAGATTGATATTAAAGATAAAAAATTTAAAAAATTTGATGAGTATAAACCAATATTATTAAATGATATTAAACATACTATTATAAATATGCAAATAGAAGAAAATAGAAATAAATTAACAAAAGATAATTCAAAATCTTTATTTAGAAAAATATTGGGATGTTAATAATAATATGCACTTTGAGATTCTAGACCCAAATGTATCAAATACAATGAATGCATTTATAATAATTGGAAATATTATTACATTATTACAAAATATTCCACAAGTAGTTAAAACTTATAAGGTAAAATCAACAAGAGATTTTAGTAGTACTTTTTTATTCATGCGTGTTACTGCTTGTATAATCTGGGGCGCTTACTCAATTGAAATAGAAAGTTTAATGATGTTAATTAACAATCTAATAACATTATCTGCAACTGGGTTTATTAGTTATTATAAAATTAAAGAAATTATAAATGATTATAAATTAAAACAATATAATGAATATATGAAATTAAATCAGCCAAATAGTAATAATGACTTGTTCAAAGATGACGAACCATTAGATATAAAAATAGAATTATAATACTATAAAATATTACTATTTTATAGTTACACAATCACTGTTATTATATACTAATAGTTTTACTTTATCTTGGGTTTCTTTATTTTCCCCGCGTTTATCAAACACATCATCTAATATCTTTCGTGTTTTATCATCTAGTCTATCTCCCAATTCACCATAAAAATCTTCTAAATCACATATACGATATTCTATTAAATTAGCAGTTTGTTCTTCTTTATCTAACATTTTAAATGTATTAGTAGTTGGGTCAAATACATGCATTTCATTAGTTCTGTTATTAGTAATAGCTATATTTTTAAATTGTGGAAATCTATCATTGAAATGAACAGTTTTTATAAAATGTACTAATGCTTGATATTTTTGATTTAATATATGTAGCTTTTCTTGCTGTGTTAATAATTCGCCTATATTTTCTTGACCAAGTGCAATAATATTTATATTATAATTATTGGTATTATTAATTGTTCCATTATTAATACTACCACTATTATTATTTTGATTATATTCAATTAATTTATTTTTCATTCTATCTAAAGTTTTTTGTTGAACTTTGCCTTTATTTCTAATTATTTGTGCCAACATCATTTTTAATTCTTTATTTTGCTTTCTTAATTCTTTATTTTCTACTTCATTTCTACTTTTACATGTTTTTTGATGTCTGCTTTTACTTTGTTTAAACTTAAATTCTAAATTACAATATTTGCATTTACTTATTTTATTATTTATAACTTCGGAATCATCTATAATAATTTCAGTATCATTTATAATATTTTCAGTGTTTACTTTTGGTTGACCATTTATATCATCTATGTTTACTTTATGTTTACTTTTTATAGATGTTATGTTTACTTTTGGTTGACCATTAAAAACATGAAATTGTTTATTATGTTTCCATAAAGTTTGGTAGCTTTTATAAAATTTATTACAAACATCACATTTATATTTATTTTCCATAATTTTTAATTATATATATAGACTTAGATTCTAGGCTTTAAGAATGATTTTATAGACAAAAGTATATAGAAGAAAGACTATATAGGTGTCGGGGGAGTAAAGTCAAATAAAAGTTTTTATAAATAAAATATTGTATAAAACACATTTTATATATATCGAATATTATGAGTTTAAAAAATAAATAATATATTTAATATATTAATGAATATGTTTATAGAAAAAAACATTTTATTAGATGAAATAGTTAAATTAAATGAATTTATTTTAACTTATCAATCAACAAATGATATAAATATTTTTATTGAAACAATAGATTGTTTAAGAAATAACACAAATCAAAATATAGATACAGAATTATTAAATTATTTAATAAAATTAATAAATAATATATATACAGACACAGATGCATCACAATCAATGATTTATGATAAACGTGATAAAAATATAATAAATGAAATATTATATGGATTATATAATAGTAAATTAAAAATAACAGATTTTTTAAATAAATTAGGAGATGTTGATAGTTTAGTAGGTATTATAAATGAAATGAATCTTTAATTTATATTATTAATTGAATTCTGCTTTCATAGTTCATATGTATTACTCTTTGAAGAAAATCTTCAGAATAATCATTAATAATTAATTCTGCAATTTGAATATTTTCAATATTGTTTTTATATAAACTAGATAAAATATGAATAATATTATCTAGTTCTATTAGATACGTTTCAAGCACAAAATATACACCAAAAGTTTTACCAATAATTGGAATTATTCCTTTGTATGTCATTAATACTTCTTCTGAAAACACAGCATATCCACTGTATGAAAATTCTTCGGCATCTTTTGTAGGAATACCAAATTCTAAATAGCGGTAATAAATATTATAATCATTCAAACAAATTGTATGAAATGCATCTGACGGAGTCCCTCCTATTTCGACAGCATTATCTATTTCAGTATAAAAAATATCCATATTTTCATAATAACGAATCAACCATAAAATATCATCAGCAATATCATCCAAATATCTAGAAACAATATCAGGATATTTATATGTAATCAAATAATAATGATAAGCAGCATTTGCAGTAAGTTTAGATATATCAACAGCAGCTATATCTGGCCTAATTTTACTATAATAAACAGTCATAATATAAAACATTTTTAATTCTCTGATATTGCTACGATATAATATAATAACATCATTTTTAATACACATATTTTCAAAACTATTTGACAACATAAATTGCTGAAAATTAAGTCCTAATAAAAAATTCTGATTGACAGATGACCACAATAAAGCCTCATACGGAAACATCTTAATAAAATTCCTAATAAATATATTTTTGTAATTGAATATTACTTCTCTTAAGAATTTACACACACATAATAATGATTTTAATGAATTTGCATCTAAATCCATTAAAATATTAACAAGAATTTCATCAGGTAAATAACGAGATGTTAAAAAGTTATATTGACGAATTACTTGACTAGCCATAGAACAGTAATTTATAATTACTATATTTTATAATAATTTCAATTTTTTATAATACAACATATAATGTTGTATTATAACTAATTGCTATCTGTGTTAGCGTCTATTAAAATAAATTTAACATTGTTAAATTTATTTTAGACAGCTAACATAATTTCAATTTTTCTAATAATAAATTTAACAATGTTAAATTTATTATTAGAAAAATTAGGTGAAAGAACTTTAGTTCTTGAGCTCAATTTTTTATAATACAACATATAATGTTAGCGTCTATTAATAATATTTATATTTGTAATTGTAATTTCCATAATAATTATTGTTATCATAATTAGAATTACTATTTGTCTTTCTATATTTATAATAAATAAAAGATAAACATATAATAGGAATAATAAACCAATATAAATTAATTAGTTTTTTCTCAGATTTTAGATTTATAGAATATGTGTATATAATATGATTTCTATGATATGGAAAATGAATTAGTAATTTATTAGAATCTTTAATTTTATCAATAAATATATTTTCTTTATAAGAATCGCTATTACATGTTTTAGGGAAATTAATAATATAATTTCCAGAAATATATTGATAATCATTAATTAATATATTTTTGTCATCATTCTTAATGATATTATTATCAAAATCTAAATCCAATATTAAATCATTGTTTTTGCTCATGTTGTTCCAATAATTAATATTAATAGTGATATATAATTTATCATTAGTGAATTTAGCTAATTTTTCATAATCATTTTTCTCATAGGTAACATTATTAAACATTTTATTTATAACATTAAAATTAACTAATTTAGAACTATAAGATGTTTTAACATAATTAATCGAATATTCATTATCTTGATAAATATGATTAAAATAAATTTCTGTTTCTTTATTAGTATTATCTTCTACTAAATATCCATATGAAATTTTTAATTTATTATAACTATCCGTTAATAATACTTTATTATTATTAAATTTTGCAGAGAAAAAATTATTATTAATAATATTAGCATTAACACCAAATGCAAGTAAGATTAAATATATAATCATTATATATTTAACTCTACTAATTTTTAAATAGTTAATTTATTAAGAAACAAATTTTAATAATATCATATTTTCATTTTGTTCTAATATTTTATTAGTGTATATTATAAAATAATCTAATAATTTCTCTACATCATTTTTATGTTTATTATATTCTAATTCAATATGCCCACATACAAATTCTAAATTTTCATTTAATGTATTACAATGTAAATTGCTATTTTTAATTGTTTCTGTTAATTCTTTATTATATTCTCTAATATGACTAATTAAATTATTAATTAAATTTAAATTATGAGTAATATCATTAACAATTTTTTCAATCTCATCTTTTTTATTTGAACTTTTAATTAGACTATTTTCAGTATTTAATATATCTTTATTCATTGTAATAACAGATAATGCCATTAATGTAATATTTTCAGATGATGTTATTAACATTGATACTAAACTAGAATTAATAATCGTTCTATGATTATTAAGATAAACCAACTCATTATGAATTATTTTATTCTGAAATGCCAATAACTGGGTTGAATCATCTAATTTTAAGTTTTTTTTCTTATTTAGCATTTCTATTTTAGCACTAACCTCGTTTGATTTTTTTGATATATTATCATGAATATCATTTATTTTTTTAATATTATTTTCTATGTCTAGTATTTTAGACGAAAAATCCATATATTATATATATAATATAAAATAATCTAAATAAAATGCATAATCCTATTCAATAATTCATCTGGTAAATAATAATTATTTGAATTCTGTGTAACTGATTTTAAGTAGGATATTTTATTAAACGGTGTATCTAGTTTATAAACCGTATTATGAAAATCAAATAATATACTCAAGTCATCTAAAATATAAAATTTATTATACATATTAACTTTAAAATTAAATAGACATCTTTTAAGCTCTTTATCAAATAATAATACATTGAAAGAATGATGCAATCTTAATATAACAATGAAGAAATTCTGTTTTGGAAAATATTTAATATTATCTATAACTGGTTCATCATATGATTCAAATTTGAAATTAATTGGATTTATAATAACATCTTCTAGATTTGAGATTACACTGTTTAGTGTGTATGACAGGCCTTCTCCTTTAATAATGTCAAATGTTATTATATTTTGTTCAAATATATATGTTCTCATTTCTTGTTTGAATTCATAATTAGATAAGTGAGAGATACTTAATTGCGGTGTTAATTTAAATAATTGTGTTGGGTTGTCATTAATACTACAAATAATATTATTATTTGTAATATATAATTTGTCTAGTTCAAGATTAAAATTATTAGTAACTAATTTCCCTGTAATGATATTATATACTTCTGTTCCAATATTTAATAACTGTGGTCCATAATCATACCTCGAGTATGGTTCCATAATATATTCAATTTTACAAATCAAATACTCATTATATAACACACAATCTATTATTATAGAATAGTCTATATTAGAAACATTAACAGACTGTGTTCCATAGTCAATCTTTAATGTCAAACTAAAACTTTTTATAAGTTCTAATGTCTTAACATTAAATGCAGCTATATCTTTATCTTTTTCAATAACAATAACATATAAACCATTTGATGAAAATTTACCATAAGCAAGCTCATTGCCATTAGTATTATTTATTTTTCTAATAGACATATTCCTTGTATTAATGATATAAAATCCATCCTTTCTCCTACTCAAAAAAATGTTATTAAATACCGGATTCTGTGCTTCAATCCAATTTTTTTTAAATAATTTAGCAGTAGCCTTTGGTTTAGGAAACATATTCACATATAATATAAATATATATTTATGTTATATATTTTCAATTTTTCTAATTAATAAATAAAATTTACAAATGGGTAACTCTCAGTATATTCAAAACAACCGAAGGTTATTACAATTGATTTTGAATGGCGACTAACACAAATTATCTAAATCAATAATATGAATATCATTTTTATGTCTATTACATGATACTAGTTTAGTAGAACCTGGTGTTAATCCATTTAAACTAGAAACAGATATATTTAATCTTTTAATAATCCTTCCTGTATTAACGTCCCACATAAATGATAATCCATTAGAACTACCAATTGCTTTGGTTAAACAATTCAATAAATAGAAGTTATTAACATTTATATAATGTATCAACCCAGGTACGGGTTTAGGTTTTTGTAACACAACCTTAGTCTTGGTTGCCAAATTTAAAATGATTTTCATATTATTTGCTACTACAAAAAGTAGTTGTTTTTCAAATGTCAAAGATTTAATATAATCATCTACTGGAATTATTAATCTATCTAATACAATTGTCTGCACCTTCATTAATGAATTAAATATATATACTTCTCCAGAATCTAATGCACATGCGAACATATGTTCTGTTTTGTTACTTGTAATGTAAATAATAATTACATCATTAGTAATTTTATATACATAATTAATACTAAACACTTCACTAGTCTGACTAAACTCATAACTATAAATACAGTTTTTGTTAGTAACAAGTAGTTCGTTATTGAGTGAGAAAGTATGTAATGGTGATGATATTTGATTATCAAAAGTTTGGTCTATTTTAACAGATAAACCATTATTAATGTTCCAAATATGAACAGGGTAATGTTCATTTGAGCCAACTGCAAATGTTCCACAATTGGAAACAGATAACGAAAAATAATATTTTGATTTAATAGTTCTAATAAGTTCTCCTGTGTTAAAGTCATAAATTGATATACCCTCATCTGTAAGTTTAATAACCTTATCACACAAGTCTGCTTTCTCAAAAATAGGTGTTACTAGTTCTTGCGGCAAACCATGTTCTTCAGATATTTTAATTGGTAATCTAGTAATAGAAACCATACACCATATTCTAAAATAGTATTTATAAATAAAAAAATCAATTTTTATCAATTATATTATATAATGAATAATTATGAATATAAATATATAAAATATAGAAATAAATATTTAGAATTAAAAAAAATTATAGAACAAATCGGTGGAGGAGACGAACAATATATGACAAGTTTAATAAATCCAGATGAACCTTATTATTTTACACAAAATATATATAGTTATTGGATAAATTCATCACATAATACATACTTACCAAAAGGCCAAGTATTAGACCCAGGTAGTTTATGTTATTATAAATTACAAGGATACGTATTTTTTTCTGGTTGTATGGAATTAGATTTTTATGGAGTAACAGAAGACGGAAATGATATTAAAGTAGATCATTTACCTACTAATATTAGAGGAATTAGATTGAGTATAATTTTACAAGTAATAAAACAAATATTAGATCACCTTAATAAAAATAAATCTAAAATAAGAACAGGACCTATTATTTTATCAATTGATAATAAAAAATTAGATAAAAGAAAACACAGTGAATTATTATGGAAAGTAATAAAAGAAAATTTACCAGAAGATTATTTATTAACAATTGGTCCTGATTATAATTTAGATAAAATAAAATTATCAGATTTACAAGGGAAAGTATTAATGAGAGGCGGTCAAAGTAAAAAGTGTGCAGAAAAAACATCTCCAGATTCAGAATTAGGACATGATTTCTGCCCTCCTACAAATATGAAATTTATTGATTCTGCAAAGAAAGATGCAAATGGATTACCTTCATCTTGGTTCCATTTAAGAAAATCAAAAATAGATTTAGATGATAAAGTAACATTAGAAACAAATTATAGTGTATCAACTAGCGCCCCATTAATGGATAAATATTTACCAGTTAATGTTAGTGCTATAATAAATACTCAAAGAAACTTAGGAAGAATATATCCTCATATGTCAAATGTAACATCTAATAATTACAAAAATAGTGGATATTTTAAAAATGGTTTTCAATTAGTAGCAATTAATTTACAAGATAGATCAGAAGCATTTTATATAAATAATTCTATATTTTTACCACCAGTTGGTTCTCCTTGTTCTCCAAATGAAGTAATAAATAATTCATGTACTGTTGGCTGGAAACCAACTGGAATGCCAATGGGTTACAGATTAAAACCATTATGGTTATTAGGTTTAGTTCAATATCCTCAATTATATAATTTAGAATTATCATCATCATCTAAAGTAGATGTATCATACGAAAAATCATCTGTTACTTTAAAACCGAGTGAAACAGGAATAATAAATAATGTTAATGTATCAACACCATTATTTGTAGTAAAATCTGATGAAAAATCTAAATGTACAAATGGTGTTCATATTCCATGGGTATTAAATAAATTAGAAGGAACAATTGAAGTAGAATTATATGAATATGAAGAAAATAATATTAAATTATTTAGCGATACTCCTGATAAAGATTGTATGGATGATAATTTATATAATCATAAATCATCAGTTAAGGTAACATTAAAATATAAATGGTCTCCATCTACAAGTAAAGAAAATACAGAACATATGAATAGTGTAAAGAAATATAATGATACTATATCTAAATTAAGAACAAAACCAGTAAGTGATTATCTTAATAATTTACAATTATTTACAGAATATCAATTAGCTTTAGCTAAAGCAATGCAATAAAATTATTTTTTATTCTTAATATATTTCGCATGATTATCCATAATTTCTTTAATTTTAGTAGCTGTTATCTTCTTAACATCTACTGATTTTGGTATATTAATAAATGTTGGTTTGCGCGCACCAGTATTCCCATGAGGAATCATCAGGTATGGTCCAAATTCGCCTTCCTTCACAAATACTTTTGTTTTACCAATCATATATGTATTAGATTCTGAAGCTAGTTTTTGACTGGATTTAGTCTCATCATTCAAAGTACGTGCTAATTCTAATAATTCATCATTTGATTTATCACTTGGATCATACTCTCTATCCTTAATACCAATTAATTTAGCACCAATCTTAAAATAGAACCCAAATTGTCCTTTACATAATATCACATTAGATGTTCCAATTTTACCTATATCTTTAGGATATTGAAGAAATTTAATAGCATCGTCTAAAGTTACATCTTCTGGTTTCATATTTCCAATAGAACCATATTTATAACTTGGCTGATCGCCAGTTTTATTTTCATCCATTATCTTAACACACCATCCATATTTCGATTTTGTTAGGTAAATTAGCTGGCCATTATATTCGCCTAAATTTTTATCATTTGCTGTGTAAGCAGTTCCAAGTGCTTTCTGTGGTGCTTCACCAGATAACTTAATAACAATAGGATTAAATTGATTATAATACTCAGCAACAATATTAAACCATTTTGCTTTATTTTCTGCAATCAAATCCAATTTAGTTTCTAATCCAGCTGTAAATTCAACATTAACTATATTATCAAAATATTTTACTAAGAATTCATTTGTTTTATTTCCTAACTCTGTAGGAACAATTTTTGTTCTCTCTGCACCAATTTTAACTTTCTTACTCTTTTCCTTAATTGAATTATATTTTTTATTGGATACAGATAATGTAACCACTTCTTTCTCAATACCATCAATATTTTTAATTTCTACATAATTTCGCTCTAAAATTTTACTAATAATTGCAGAATATGTAGACGGTCTTCCTACACCTGATGATTTCAAGTATTTAATTAAACCTGCTTCGTTGTATCGTAATTTAGGACTATTAAATGTTTCAATCATGTCTGTATGAATATGAGCAACAATTGTATCTTTTTTAATATTTACTAGGCCTTTCTTATTTTCATTTTCATCACTATCTGATTTGTTATCATAAATAGCCAGAAAACCATCAAATTTTATTTCTTCAAATTTTGAAACATATAAACTGTTGTCTGGTAAAATAGAAATGCTATTAGAACTTTCACTTCCTTTTATAATATCAATAGAAATAGTTTGAACATCAATTAGTGCTTCTGCGCATAAAGAAGCAGTGGCGCGTTGAAAGATTAATTTATATAATCGTTGCATATCTGACGTAATGCCATCTCCTTCAATATTCTCTTCTGGATAAATATTACGAATAGCTTCATGTGCTTCTTGAGCGGATGCATCCTTTGTTTTATATTCACGATATTTATAATAATTTTCACCATAATTTTTATTGATATAATCTTTAGTCATTCCTACATATTCTTTTGATAAAGCAGTTGAATCTGTTCGGTGGTAAGAAATTTTGCCATTTTCATATAATTTTTGCAGCGTGTCATTTGTCCTCTTAATATTCATACCTAATTTAGAACTAGCTTCTTGCATAACAGTGGCTGTTGTATGAGCAGGAGGAGGATGGCGTTTAGTTTGTTCAATAATAGAATCAACCACTTTACAAACAATACTTTTATCTAATTTATTTAATATATCAAGAGCAGCTTCTTTACTTTGAATTTTATAATTTTCTTTATTTTTAACTAATGTAGATGAAATATTTATATCTTTATAATTAAAATCTGATAAACTTTTGAAAAAAGGTTTATTTATTATGTCTTGAATACTTTGTTGAACTTCTGTCTCTTTATCAATAATAATTCGCACTGCAATAGATTGAGTACGCCCTGCAGATGTCCCTCCTTGCAGATATTTTTGTAATAATGGGGATAATAAATAGCCAACGAGTCTGTCAACAACACGACGTGCTTGTTGTGCTGAAACAATATTCATATTTAATACGGTTGGGTTAGACATTGCGTCTAAAATAGCATTCTTTGTAATTTGATTAAAAACAATTCTTTTTGTATTTTGCAAATGTAAAATTTCTTTCAAAGAATAACCAATAAATTCACCCTCAAGATCCAAATCGCTTGCAATAATTACTTCATCGCATTTACTTTTATGATATAATAAATTCATAACGACTTTCTTTTTATCAGGATTAATAACATAGTGAGGTTTAAAATTATTATCAACATCAATTGACAAGTTTTTAGAATCTAAATCCATTATGTGTCCGAAACTTGCTTGAACTGTATAATCAGAACCTAAAAATGATTCTATTTTTTTAGTCTTTGCA
>JACCDO010097171.1_pt1 | contig 19922 bp, 17 predicted proteins | sample 7446101 | NCBI WGS metagenome assembly JACCDO01 (sample SAMN15323440, study PRJNA562643) | freshwater metagenome | isolation source: river surface water | place: USA:Blue River Watershed | collected 2017-08-16
AACACTTGGAATAGCAGTTGGAATTACTGTAGGAATTGCTGAAGGAATAGCAGTTGGAATAGCAGTTGGAATTGCACTTGGAATAGCAGTAGGGATCGCACTTGGAATAGCGCTTGGCGTGGCGCTTGGTATGGAACTTGGAATGACAGTAGGAATTGCTGAAGGAATTGCAGTTGGTACGGCGCTTGGTGTGGCACTTGGTATAGCACTTGGAACAGCACTTGGAATAGTGCTTGGAATAGCAGTAGGAATTGATGAAGGGATGGCAGTTGGAATAGCGCTTGGTGTGGCACTTGGTATAGCACTTGGTATAGCACTTGGTATGGCAGTTGGAATAGCGCTTGGTGTGGCACTTGGTATAGCACTTGGAACAGCACTTGGAATAGTGCTTGGAATAGCACTTGGAATAGCACTTGGTATGGCAGTTGGAATAGCGCTTGGAATAGCACTTGGAATAGCACTTGGTATGGCACTTGGGATTACTGTAGACATTGCGCTTGGTATGGCACTTGGTATGGCACTTGGTATGGCAGTTGGAATAGCGCTTGGAATAGTACTTGGAATAGCGCTTGGTATGGCACTTGGAATAGCACTTGGTATGGCAGTTGGAATAGTACTTGGAATAGCGCTTGGTATGGCACTTGGAATTACTGTAGACATTGCGCTTGGAATAGCGCTTGGTATGGCAGTTGGAATAGCGCTTGGTATAGTACTTGGAATGGCGCTTGGAATAGCGCTGGGCATGGCACTTGGAATTGCAGTTGGAATAGCGCTTGGTGTCACAGTTGATACTAATGTAACCTTGCGAACACGATTATTCAGCACATCAGCAATATAAATGTTTCCTATAAAACGATACATAATTAGTTAACCAGAATTCTATTGACTCATTTGTAATGAGATGCGGTCGAGCTACCTGATGAATCGAGTGCAACACCAGTAGGACCATACAATGTAGCTGACGTTGGATCGCCGTTATCACCGCTGTAACCGGTACTTCCTGTGCCCGCAATTGTGGTGATTATTCCCGTCGATGCTGTCGCCACCTTGCGAACGCGGTCATCAACTCGACCCGAAAAGTATACGTTGCCTATTTGGAGCAAGAAATCAATAATTTTGTGAGTAAAATAACGGAAAGATTCTACCTGATGAATCGAGTGCAATCCCAATTGGATAGGTAAATGTAGCAGACGTTGCCGCACCATTGTCACCGCTGAAACCGGTACTTCCAGTGCCAGCAATTGTAGTGATTACACCAGTGTAAATGGTAACTTTACGGATACGATGGTTATAAGTATCTGCAATGAATATGTTGCCTATGTACAAACAAATGAGAGATTCTCTTTTGCTAATAGAATATAATTGACATACCTGACGAATCTACTGCTACTCCACATGGGAAATTCAATGCAGCGGATGTCGCTTGTCCGGTATCGCCACTGAAACTACCAGTCCCTCCGTTGCCCGCAACCGTAGTGATGATACCCGTTGACACCGTCACCTTACGTATACGATTATAATTGCTATCAGCAATGTACACATTACCTAAGTGAGAATAATTACAAAAACAATTTACAGGTCGATGGAACATTCATATAACTGTCAATACCTGACAAATCTAATGCTACTGCGGATGGGCCAAACACTTCAGCGGATGTTGCTTGTACGTTATCGCTGCTGTAACCGATATTTCCTGTACCAGCAATTGTAGTGATGATACCAGTTGATACCGTCACCTTACGAATACGATTATTGTTACTATCAGCAATGTATACATTACCCGAAGTATCTAGATTAAGTCCTTGTGGAAAAAATAATGCAGCAGATGTGGCTTGCCCATTATCACCACTGTAACTAGAAGTACCAGTACCAGCGATCGTTGTGATTATACCCGTCAATATTGTAACCTTACGGATACGAGAATTTAAGTAATCAGCGATGTAAGTATTGCCTGTAGTATGTAAAGTCAGATAAAGTTGCAATAACATAAAAAATAAATAGTGCCTTCTGAATCTACGGCGACTCCATTTGGATAACACAATGAAGCGGAGGTTGCAGCCATTCCATCACCATTGTAAGTAGTAGAACCTGTGCCAGCAATCGTCGTGATAACATCACTTAACACCGATGGAAATAACAAGAAAGTAGTAATCCCAAGCAACCACATGGAAAGTAAATTCATGATCAACTTGTGAATCTTTGGAAAATATAGTACACTGACGAGTCTTTACTAAGAACTTCTAGTTACAACTATCATATCTCATTTCGGTTTCTGCCAATCCATTTGAGTCCCTGAACTGATAAAAATACCGAAAAAAAATCCTTCCGAAAAATTATACCGGTCTTATTGTCCACACCCACAATTCTCCTTACGTTTGTTTATATACTTACATTACTAATATTGAAATCTATTACATTGGCGCTTCTCTAGATCTTCCATATGCCAGAGGTTGAGCAGTATTAGTGTTAACCGCACCAAATGGATTAGCCGCCTGTTGAGGTGCACCAAATGCACCAAATGGATTAGGATTAGCAGCCTGTTGAGGTGCACCAAACGGGTTAGGATTAGCAGCCTGTTGGGGTGCTCCAAATGGGTTTGGATTAGCAGCCTGTTGAGGTGCAGCAAAACCAGCAAAACCACCACCACCACCACCAAACGGACTAGCAGCCTGTTGAGGTGCACCTAATCCAGGAGTTTGTTGATTTTGAGCTGGATTAATACTTACTCCGCCACCACCAAATGGACTAGCAGCCTGTTGAGGTGCACCACCAAAAGCACCAAAAGCACCACCTGCAGTAGTACCACCAAATGGACTAGGAGCTTGTTGAGGTGCACCACCTAACCCAGTACCAAAATTACCCATTCCACCAAATAGATTTGAACTAGCCGGTGGAGCACCACTACTCACTGCACCTAAACCACCAAATGGACTAGGAGCAATTGATCCAAATTGATTTGGAAGTGCAGGCATTGGAGCTGCTGTTCCTGCTGTAGTAGAGACAGCAGCTAACCCACCATTCGTAATAGCACCTTGTGACCCAGTAGCACTAGAAGCTTGAGATCCGTTACTAATTTTTTTCTCTTCAACTAAATCCCAATCACTTTTACGCTGTTTATTGAATATATCTTGGTATTTCTTATATGTATTATGTGACAAAAACTTGTCTTTACACACGTCTAAACTCGAGTTATTCACAGCTATTTCATTCCCAATAATTTGAAATAACTGTTGTTGTTGACGTAATAAATTTTTTATTTGACTTGGTCCAATACTACTTTGTGTATTTTGCGTGATTGATATCCCACTAACATTGTCTATATACCGGTTTGTGTTGGATATTTGGTCGTTCAAACGAACTACTTCATTGATACATTTCTTCAACCGGGTGTCCAGGTCCTGCATGACGTCATCATAAAAATGATTAATTTGATCGTCTAAATGATCCCTAAATAAATTATAAGTAAGTAAAGAAGTCTTTTCATAACAAAGAGAACTGACTGACGCACCTATTTCCTGGTCTATTGCGCACCATAGTGTACCCATATGAGCTATTATCAGTCAAAAATTGTTTTCGACGACCATATAATACAGCGGATATATCCTTATGACGTCGAATTCGACGATTTTCTTTCTCGGCTTCATCACTCAATATCTTGGTCTTGGTGTATAATGACTGCAAATGAGAGGAAGTGAGTGCATGCGTGAGTAAGTGAGTGAGTAAGTAATACCTTATATCTAATCTTGAAATTTTTTACATCATTTTTTAATTGATTTATCTTATCTTCTATTTCACGTTCACTAATTACATCGTATAAATATGGAAATGATGCTTTTGGTTTATTTTTATCGACACTACCAACTCTTGACGTTGATGTATTTTGGCTTTGGTCCAAGTAGAGAGAATAGACATTTGTATATGTATCTAGAATGAATATATAAGTGACTTAGTAAAGGAATGAGTATATATATTAATAAACCTTTAATAAGGGTTTTCAGTTTAGCCTCGTAAGCATTTACTGCAGGATCATCTTGTAATTGTTGAAATTGTTTCTCTTTCACTAATTTCAATGTTGCGGGATTCATACCATGATGATACATAAGATTACCTTTAAATACATCTTGATTTGTTGCTTGTAATGGTTGCATTGGTTGCATAAATGCTCCTCCTCTTTGTTGTTGTTGAGCTGTATTATTCAGGAATGAATTATTATTCATGTTCAAACTAGCACTAAATTGATTCATTCCTTGTGCAGGTGCTGCTGGTTGTGCTTGTCCTTGTCCTAGTGATAATAAGTAAATGAATAAAGAAGATAGTGATAAAATATGATGCAAGATATTACCAAATTGGGCAAATCCAGTGGCAGGGAACGCTTGTCCTTGTGCGGGGGGATTCAGCGGAGGGAATGGGTTATTTGATATTCCCGCACTACTGCCACCTTTTGTCTTGTCCTTTTTAGAAGACATTTCTCAATGTTTACTTTAAGCACCTCAGACAGTACAGTACTAGTAAGATCCTCGATGCTGTTGAAAGAAGCTCTCTGTAAGACTTGACACGGACGACAAGCAAAAGGTCTTGCAACTAAATATGTCAAAAATTGTATACCAGGACCGGAAAGTCTGAAGTGAAATATTAAAAGCACAATATATTACTTTATGTATTTACACATCAATGTTTAGGACTATTTCCCGCTTCATATTTGTACTGATATCATCAAAGCATGAATGACGGATTTTATTATTGGCTGAAACAGAAAAACGGGATATAGATGGCATTTTGCTTATCATTACTTAACAGAATTTGTTTTGATGTTTCAGTAATAATATACTTGCTTATTGACTCCTACACACACTGAACTGACATCGTGTATCATCTCTTGGTCATTCATGTACTCGCAACGAATATCTTACCCTCTGAATACTGACAATGATTGAATATTGAAATCAATAAATCAATTCAGAAAAGAAAATGTAGGATCAGATACTCATTCCTGCAAATCGGTATAAGCTCCGCCCCTTTAAAAAGAGCAATCGACTACCCTAACTTCTATGACAAATCCCTAAAATTTTGATTTTTTTCAAAATTTTTAACTGCCTCAAATACAAAAAAAGGTAGAAATGGCAACGAAAAAGGTTACTTTTCACCATCCAACATATTTTGCACTCACTTCGGAAGCAAAATTACTTACTTCATGACACTCCAAGAATACCTTATTGCTATTTCTCATTATTTCTATTCATAATTCAATGCATTCATTCTATTTTAATATTTACTCATTCATACTAACTCAGGGTGGTGCGAAGGGCAAGAAGTTCGAGCTAACCGAAGAGCAGAAACAGGAGATCAGAGAGGCATTCGATCTTTTCGATACTGATGGATCAGGTAAATAACTTATTCAAATCATCATATAGTACTTACTAAATTATTATTTTTTCAATACTTTTAGGTACTATTGATGCAAAGGAATTGAAAGTAGCAATGCGTGCACTTGGTTTTGAACCTAAAAAAGAAGAAATAAAGAAAATGATCTCTGATATTGATAAAGATGGTTCTGGTACAATTGATTTTTCTGAATTTTTAGAAATGATGACTGCAAAAATGAGTGAACGTGATTCAAGAGAGGAAATATTAAAAGCATTTAGATTATTTGATGACGATGAAACTGGTAAAATATCATTCCGTAATCTTAAAAGAGTAGCAAAAGAATTAGGTGAAAATATGACAGGTATAACACACGTCTTTGTATTTATTCCTTACTTACTCACTCATTCATTCTACCCACACTTCATTCATACAATATTACATTATTTATTCAATAATATCTCATCTATTTTTATAAAATACAGACGAAGAATTACAAGAAATGATTGATGAAGCTGACAGAGATGGTGATGGTGAAATCAGTGAAGATGAATTTTTAAGAATAATGAAGAAAACGTCACTGTATTAATGACGGCATTTGTATTACTTACACTTCTATAAGTGGTTTTAATGTATATATAAAGAATATTATTACTATTTGTAGATTCTGCTGTCTAGTGCAACGGTTATATCATTACTGACTGCTTCAGAGCTTTGATTACCAGATACAGTAATCATACACGTCTCATATGTTGATTGAACTAAAAAAGGGATCATAAGTAAGAGGCGAAGTAGCTAATGTATCAGGGAATGATTTACCTGCGTCAATATTACTTTTAAATTCTTCATATCTAACGATAATTTTTTCAGCAGTATCATCAGCTCGTTGAACACATCTTAGTATATGAATGAATATTAATTAGTAAACGAATGAATAAAAATGAGCGAATGAATACCTAGCAGCAATTTCTTCGTTTTCTGGTGGACTAAAAGTTAAATGGTATATTTTACCAGTTTCTGGATCTGTTCTACGTCCAGTTACACGTTCAACTAGTACTTCTTGTGGTACATCTAATAGTAAAAAGCAATCAGGTACCATACCAGCTGCATTCAACGCATCAGCTTGTGGTTTAGTACGAGGGAAACCATCTAATAACCAACCTTTTTCAACGCAATCGCTTTGACGTAAACGATCAACAACAACACCTATTATTAATTCATCTGGTACAAGTTGACCTGCCTCCATAACTGCTTGAGCTTGTTTACCTAACTCAGTTCCTTCTTTAACGGCCGCCCTTAACATATCTCCAGTAGATAAATGTACAACACCTTTATAAGTGAATACATAAGTGATAAGTCGAATCTAATTAGTAAATGATTTGATTTGTGTACCATATTTTGCTTTAATCATTTCACATTGAGTTCCCTTTCCAGCAGCTGGAGCACCAGCAATTATAATTTTTAATGGTTTTTTGTTTAATGATTCATACTTTTCAACTAGTTTATTATGAATTGTCTCCTCATCGAGCCCCTAAGTGTAGTATGGTTACTATTAGCGAGAAATAAGATAAATAAATAAATAACTAACCTGAGACTTTAATGCATCATATTCCGCCTGCAATACACGCGATTGCTCAATACTCACTGATGCCGCACCACCCATCGCTAATCAACTGTTCTAGATTGAAGGAGGACTGTTACTTTTCTCGAAGGTAACTAAAGATTCCTAAACAACGCACGTTTCCCGAGTCCTCCCATAGATAATTAACTCTCATTAAAGACAAGTTAATATTAAAGCATGGTGCATGAGTAAGGAATAGTCTTGGGTTAATGAATAAATAATCCTGTAGGTTTAAATTAAATTTATTACTACTTTTTATTTGAATATAATCCAAATACACAGCCTTGTGTGTGAAAGTGCTTAGTAGACTATTTATTCGTTTCTTTATTAGTTTATTTACTTACTAATGGATACAAAATCTTTATTCTATACATGTTAAAACAGGTAGGGTAAAAATCTGAAAACAAAGTTGATAAAAAGATCACCTCGTCTCATTGTTTGTTTGTGAATAGTGTTGTGGTTGATTGCAAACAATGGCCACCCGTTCATTGACAAAGCAGTTTGTGGATTATCGCAACGGAAACAAAGCAAATAAATCATTGAATAAGTATAAAGGAGGTCATGATGAGGAATCAGATTCAGGTATTTAAAACGCGTTTTTTATTTATTCCTTTATCCACGAACATGTTTATTCATATATAATGCATTTACTTATCTCTTCCTTCAAATATTTCACATATCTCATTCTTACTTACATACTTATTTATTCAGGTCTGTTAACTCAAGGTGAGTCAAAGCAATGGAAAGATTTAAAGACATCATTACCACCAATCTGGGTAGAAAAAGTAGAAGGAATTGAAGAGGACATTAATAACATCAATAATAAACTAAAGGAACTATCAGCATTACACACCAAAAGGCTTTTAGTTAATTTTGAAACGGATGAAAGTCAACAAGAAATTGATATAGATAATAAAGAAAATGAAATAAAAGGATTACTGCGTCATGCGGAAGGTCTTGTGAAAAAGATTTTTAAGGTAGTTTTCACTTACTGACTCACTTAATTACTTGTTTATTCACTTACTAATTTCTTGCTTATAGGCTAATGACACCAAGTTAACACCAGCGGAACAGAAGGTGCGAGAGAATATGCAAAGAAGTTTTAGTAAAAAATTACAAAATTTAACTATGCAATATCGTACTACACAGGTACTCACTTACTTATGTACTCACTTACTTATTCACTCACTTGTTTTTATGAATTATAGAAAGAATACTTTAACAAATTGAAAGCACAGAAATCCGGTGGTGGTGCTCAGGTATTCGGATTTTTAGATAATAAAAGTAGTATTAATAGTGGTAGTAGCGGTGTTAATGAGGTGGATAATGGGTTTAATGAGTTCCAGATGGCTATGGTTGATGATACTGAGAATTTAGTGAATCAACGCGATGAGGAAATCACAAGAATCGCCAAATCTATAGAAGAATTGGCTCAAATATTTAATGAATTAGCAGTGTTAGTTATTGATCAAGGAACTATACTTGATAGAATTGATTACAATATGGAAACTGCCGTTGAACACGCTAAAGAAGGTGTTGTTCAATTAGAAAAAGCTGAAGAAAATCAAAAAAATGCATTACCGGTAAGTGTTCAATAACTTATATTCATTCAAAATAATTCACTTACTCACTATCTCACTCACGTAGTTACGATGCATAATCCTCCTGGTGGTGCTCATTACTATCATGTTGGTGATTTTGATTGTCAAACACTCACCAAGCAAGAAACACTAATCATAACTCTATACTTTGTATTTTGAAATTTAACCAAAAAAATATAACAAATTGCTTTGTCTCTTCAACGGTCACTTGATTCTGGCGACTTAACATGTAGTATCTCCGCGGCATTTTAAGCATTCGTACCGGTCATCGGTACCGGTACCAAGAAGGAGAAAAAAAAACAGCAAAAAAATTGAAAATACGTCATGAATAGCGCTTTTAAGTATGATTAGTAGTGTATTTTTCAGTATCTAACTTTAAAATGAGTCTAGCTAACAGTTTTGACAGTAGTGACAAGCAGACTAGAAAGAATTTCTTGAATACATCATCGTTACGACCTCAATTAGGTAAAATCAACTTACTTATGTAAACATGCTCTTTATTGCGTGCAGTCTGACTTACAACCTTCTTATAGAGTTTGAAACGATAAAAGTTGTTATTTTGCGGGAGAAATATGTTAAAAAGCTGTCAAAAGCGTTAAAGAAGCTGCATGATAATGATGACAATATAGGTATAGCTTTTCCTCACCTAATTCCTTACTATCTTAATGACTCACTCCTTTCTTTAGGTGTTGATATGGGAGTTATTGGTCTTATAGACTGCTTACGATCCATTACCATTGAAACTATTGAGGTCATTAAAACATGGCAGGAGAGTCAAGTTACATATCCAGAAGTGAAGGATTTTATATGGGTACTTGAGCACTTACTTCTTAATCCTTACTCACTCACACTCACTCATTTCCTCAATTAGGATGGACGTAATTATCATGATAAAATATCCGAAGATTTAAATTTTTTGAGTAACTATCCAGTTATTCAAGAATGGCTCGGATTTTCAGTAATAAATAATCCATTTTTAGTTCCACCCGCTTTACTATTCGACGGGGTTGAATTGGACACCAAGGCAAGCACCCACTCACTCACTCACTTACTCACCTACTCACTCACTTACTCACCTACTTACTCACCTACTTACTCACTCACTCACTCACTTACTCACTCACTTACTTATTTTCTTTTTTATTCAAGGCATCTATAATATTTGGTAATCGTCCAAAAGTAAGAGAAAACGCGAAAGAAAAGGCACTGAAGCCCAAATTTATCAAAACACCATATTTAACTCCAATTATTAATGATGCCATTGTAGTGAGGTACTTACTCACTCACTCACTCACTCACTCACTCACTCACTTACTTACTTACTCACTCACTTACTTACTTACTTACTCACTCTAGTGATGCGTTGCATATACGCCGATCCTACCAGCAGATGGTATCTGATCAAAAGAAAAAAGCAGATTATCTGCTAGAAAAGAAGCAGAATAATAACGAAGAAGTTGTTCTATTAGATAAGGTAACTACTTACTCACGCGTGCACTCACTCACTCACTCACTCATTCATTTCTTTTCTTACACAGGAGGCGCTGTTACAACAACGTAAACTTGATCCTTATGAGTGTGTTCTAACTGCAGAAACTGTGAATAGTATACAAAGGGCGTGGAAAATACTGACGAAGTATGTCCCGCAACTAAAGCTGAATATGCTGCAGTCTCTTGTCCTCGATGGTCGAATTAACGCGGATCAATTAGGTTTGCTTACTCACTGGCTTACTCACTCACTCTTACTCACTCACTCACTCACTCTTACTCACTCACTCTTACTCACTCACTCATTTATACAGGGAGATCATTTCCACCACCTATTGACGCATTAGCACCCTGGCAAACTGGTGAAATCGGCGATGACCATAGCAACCAAGAGGGATTATTCCAGCGAAGCATCGACACTTTAAGTCAAACATCCACGAACCTATTCGCTACCACATACGACTCCTACGAGAAGATGAGTGACCCGTTCCACGCCAGTTTAGACAAAAGCGCGGTGTTGAAAGAAGAGATAAGTAATAAATATATGCGCATGAGTACGTTACAGATGAAAGGTAATAACTCACAGCTTGAGAATGACTCCGTTGCAAGTGTGATGAGCTCGGCAGATAGTAAGTTAGATGATGGGTTACTTAGTTCAACATTACTTGCATCGAGCACAAGTAGTGTCAAGGTGTGGACACCGCATGAGATTATTCTGCAGCAGCAAGCGACGCAACGGAAAGGTGGTGAGTTGTATATTATCACGGCTGCGGGTACCAAGGGTCATATGAAGGCACCATGGAGAGCAAGTCGTTTTCAACGGCTAGAACGTGATTTACAGCGCACTGGACAACAGTTAGATGCCTTGAAAAAAGCAAAAAGCAATGATATGTACCAGTTCACGAATGCGGATGCAGCCACTAACGAGATGAAAGTTGGATCCCCAAGTAGCGGTGTAAGACGAGGCGATGGCACGGCAGCTACTGAAGAAGTTAAGAGTATTTCTGATGGCGTGGAAGAGATCAAAGTAAACTCGAGTCCTTCCTCGTCAATGCAGGACTCTGTGGTAAGTAGTATAAATAATCAAAATATGAGTGAGTTGTTGAGTTCCGTTGAGAAGCAACTGTCATTCATGAAGTACCAATACGACCAGTTCAAGCTGATCTCCGAGGGAGAAACCATGACGTCGTTAGATAAGTTGCGCAAAATCAATAAGTTAAACGACGGCGAAGCCATTGCATCCGATGAGAAGCTCTCGGTGTCACTGGAGGACACTATGGCAACCAAGATACAATGGGTTGTGCGCAAGAAATTTGCTCGGGCAATACGGCAGATACTCTGGAATAAGTTGAATAAAGCCGCCTTTACTATAACAGGGTTCATTGTGAGGTACAACGTCCGTTACAAAGCCAACCGATTTATGAGAAGTGTGAGATTAGCTTACATGTTACAGAAATTATATCGCGGCGGACAAGGGTTAGAGTATGCGGCGCAGCTGCGTCGTGAAGCAGAAGAATACGCGGCTGTTCTGATAGTACAACGAGCATTCCGTGGTATGAAGGGACGTAAGAAAGCGCGCATCAAGCGGAAATTATTGCGCGAAATTGATGCCATGAATGACAGGGTTAGCATCAAGGAGTTGAAGCCCGGCGATGTTGACGACCTCGCTGACACGATTGAGGACTATATGAATGACTTCTCGTATGATTTACCTGTTGATTTACTCTCCGTATTGCGTGTTGTATTGCTATTCATGAATGGTGAAGAAGCGGAGCTTATAGCCGTTGATAATGGCGGGGTTGTGGAGGAGAAAGCCATCTATGCATTGAATGCTTCCTGGTATGAATGCCGCCTGATTTTGAAGAGAAAAGGAAGATTTCTACGTCGTGTTCGTGGCTTTGCTTCTAGTATCAAGCATCCACATCCTTTCCCTTTTGTATTTTCACCTTCTACCGTTCAAGCAATGAATGAAGTAGTTGAGAATGTGAAGGTAGACATCTTCTCTGCTATGACTACCGGGCAGAAGGCCAGTATCCAACTGTATCGCTTTGTATTACACGCGAAAGATGTGTTTGATCTACAGAATATCTTCCCTGATTACTACCACACGGGATTGCCGTTGTACTTTACAGAGTTGATGCTGACAGCTGAACGCCGCGAGGAAGATATGATCAAGAAGATACAATTTGAACACTGCCTCCCTCACTTACGGATGATGTTGGAGAAGTACGTGGCGGATGGAAAGAAGTTCAAGTATGTGGCGGCGTCCATCGAGCTGTGCACTACCCTGCTGACTACAGCGCAAGAAGCTTATGAGGTGTCCAACATGGTATATGAGCGCTTCTTGACTACATACAGGCGTAAACACAATGAAAAAATGGTATTTTTGAAGGATTTACAACGGTTTCAAGAGTTGAATGTGGAGGTTTTGGAGAGGGATTTGGAGGAGTATATACGAGTCAATTTCTGTCCTAACGAAGAATACATACGCGACGTTAATCAGCTGATTGATCTACGAACACTCGAGGTACTTGCTTACTTACTCACTCACTCACTCACTCACTCACTCACTTACTTACTTACTTACTTACTCACTCACTCTCTAGTTACTGCACACGTCAGCGGAAATACAGCACAACGAGCAGCACTTTAACGTGGCGGAAATCTGTTTTCAGTACGAGGATTATGTGGGATTACAGCCCATTCGAGACAATTTATGCACTGCATTAGGTCGCACTGAAGCCGAGTTGATGGTGATAAATGAGAAATGGAAGGAGTTCAGCGCATCGATAGGCGGCATGCAATTCGTCTACGATCTTGTTGGAACAACCAAAGAAACGTACTTACTACTGCGTAACAGCGCTATTGAGCTCATGGCCACTAGACGGCAGTTACTGCGAGATATACGCGATGGTGTAAGAAGAGAATTATCAAATGCAGAAGCTTATGCAATAAGAGTTATAGATAAGTACGCACCTAAGACTTGGGATATTCCAACCCCCATTGAAAGGAAATTAGAAGGAATAGAAAATTTAAAAGTAGCAAAATATGAGAATGATCAAGCAGCAAAAGCATTGCGTCTAGCTAATCGGACTTACATCCCACCTGCTGCTATCAAGCCAGTGATTGTGTTCATAGACATCCTTGTTCCCGCTTCAATCCGCCAAGAAATTATTAATAAATTAATAAAATTAAACTTTGTTGCTGCGAGTAACGGCTTGGATAACCCTAATATCGCGATCGAGACACAGGATGTGATCAATGCACACAAGAACTTGATTATTCAATGCGACCGAGGGATTAGTGTGCAAGAGAGAGGTTTCTTCCGTGTGAAACTAGACTTGTTAGTGCAGTCATTGTTGCCCCGACCGAAGGTAATCATACTGGATGCGACCCAAGCGATTAAATATGACTGCTGGATACTAGATAGCGCGGTTAAGTTCAGGTCTAATGAGCAAGAGAGGGAGAACAATTCCGTGGTTAGCACGCAGCTACTCATAGCTAAAGTGAAGAGTATAGCGGACACCTTCCTCCTTTGTCAAAACTACAGCAAAGTTGTCTTAAATGAAGAGAGTAATGCTGATCAACAAGATGTTTCTACCGAGTTGGTTGACACTGTACAGGTTGCTGCTAGTAGACCCATTAGTCAAGTGGGTGAAAGACCTAGTAGTACTCAAGCTGGTGATAGACCTAGTAGTGCTCAAGCTGGTGATAGACCTAGTAGTGCTCAAGTTGGTGATAGACCTAGTAGTGCTCAAGCTGGTGATAGACCTAGTAGCCCTCAAGCTGGTAACAGACCTGGCAGTGCTCAAGCTAACGACAGACCTAGTAGCCCTCAAGCTGGTGAAAGACCTAGTAGCCCTCAAGCTGGCGACAAAGCAGGCAGTGAGTTAGGCGATATACCAGAAGGCGCAGGAGATTCCATCGATGAGCACATCGTTGACTCAGCTGACGGCGAAAGTCACGAGGTTAACGAGAATCAAGAGACGGTCCAGAGCACCGAGGATGTGGATGCAGAAAGCAACGACAACATCAAAGAGAACGAAAGTTCTGTCATTGACACTGTTGTTGCCGAGCCGCGCCTGGAGTCTGGAATGAATGTATTCAACGACCTGGTGACTGATCGGAGGAGTCGCGCGATCAAAGTCAACGGACGCGACATCCCATATGATTTTATTCATAACTTTGCACAAGATTGGGAGTCCTTTCTGCAACACCTATCTACTTGCTCTGGCCAGGAGGCAGAGACAGCGGATCCAGATGTAGTCATGACTCTGATCATGTGTTCCATCATGGATTACTGGGAAGGACCGATGATAAGTTGGGGACAACCGCAGTGTTACAACGGTGTTAACAGTTTCTTGGATGTTATAGAGAATGATTACACCCTGTTCTGCGACAGTTTGTGCCTCTCTACCTTCCCGCAGTGTCAGCTGAGTGACTTGACGGTGTTGAAACATAACAATAAATTAGTAAATTTTTATAATAAACTATCGGGTATTAATCCCTATTTGTCCCCAGCGAGATACCTTATTGGTGAATGGTGTCGCGCAGCCGTTGACCTTATGGAAGCTCTTGCACTTCAAGGTGGTTCCGCAGATGCCACCGGATTTCACACCACCTGTGACGCAGTAGTCGACCTTCATTGGTATGACAATATATATGAGAAGAAGACTGACGAGGTGGTTGGGTCGCTTATGAAGGAGTACTTGGAGGAGTACAAGATATACGAGGACGAGCGCTGCCCTGTGACCAAGGTAACCACTAGAGGCGTTGTAACGGATATGGACCAGCAAGAGTTGCTCTTGGAGCAGACTACTGGGCGTGTAACCGTTGCATATAGTGGTAGCACGGTTTACATGGGTGTAGAGTTCTTTGACGATGAACCAACTAGTTCTATTGTTTTGGATGATGAAAGTAGTGATGTGTTTGATCAAAGCATAGCTTCTACTGGAGCTAATGCTGCGCGTAATGAGTCAAATCCTGACGCAGTACCGGCTAAACCTGATAGCGCCGATGTAAATAAATCCCGTCCTAGCTCTGTAACGGCCAGACCAGGCAGTGCAGAGCTGAATGCTCCACGTCCTAGCTCTGTAACGGCTAGACCAGGCAGTGCAGAGCTGAATGCTCCACGTCCTAGCTCTGTAACGGCTAGACCAGGTAGTGCTGAGCTGAATGCTTCACGTCCTAACACAGTGCCTACTACCTCGGGTACCGGTGGAGATATCCCGAATCCCGCCGATGAAACGAGTCCAGAGGACGTGAAGACAGAAGTAGTGAAGCCAAAATTCTCATTAGCTAGTTTTTTTGGTTTTGGGGCCAAGAAAAATGTATCCGTTGCAAGTTCAAACGAGGTAAGTAGCACGACAAATGATGACAGTCCTGCACCAGAGACACCAGCTCGTGTGGAAGGGCCTAGATTATCCACACCTCTATGGTTTAGATCATCCACACCACTTGCTGCCACCACCCAGCTCAACTCTAGACCGGTAACCAGCAACTCCATCCCGGTAAACGAGTCCTCCCTCGACTTACCCATAGAACCCTACTCTATTGAAGGCCCCGAAATGGATGCAAATGATGTCAATAACAACGAGGAAGTAGCTAGGAAGCCGCGCGTTTACTACGTATGCAACTCCATGACAAATTTGATAGTAATGTTGCAGCCGAACGCTACCGAGATATTCGAAGGAACCATCAAACGGTACGACATCAGTGAGAAGGGCAACATCAAGTGGTTCGAGCTATTCTCTAAGTGGATCAAGTTGAATTACCATGAGAAAGACTTCAATATAACGGCTATTCGAGCGAGGTACTTGCTGTACACCAAGCTAGGTGTACTCGGTGGGTATGCAGGCATCCGCATGGAGATATTCGAGCAAATTTATGGTGAATTTTACATTGTTTTCTACGGGATTCCCCGGGATCACGCCATTGCTTCTGCCGAGTCAGTTACTAGCGAAGAAGGACAGATTCTCACGTACCACGTCAAGCAAGATGTTATATTTTCTTTGCTTTCTATCTGCCACGAGTTTGATGAGAAACCCTACCTGGAGGTGCTGGACGCCCTCGGGATGTGTAACATATTCAGTGACCGTTTAGAATTATTCCCTAGTAAAAAATGGCGGGATTTCCTTGTTGCAGCTGATTTACCAACAACTTATAACCGTCCAATGAAGTTGAAGTTGCGCAAGGTAAGAGGACCTGGTCGCCTTGTCGGTACCCGGCTATTGAAGTACGACAACATCAATGTGTTTCTTCTTACAGTATACGAGATAAGTAGTAGCACCGAGTTGAATGTCTTGCGCTTGGTGTTGTATAGCATGCGCACAAGTGTAGCTATTGAGTACCGTGTCTCTACCCTTGAGAGAGTCTTGTACTTCAACGACAAGGAACCAATTATTACCCAGATTTTGAAGCGAATGAAGGTAGTAAAACGAGTGAATATTGGGTTAAAGAGTGACGTTGATGAGCTAGCGCACCTGCCAGACATCATGGGTGTGGCAACAACCACGTATAAGCACAACCTATACCACGAGCTAACCAAGACATACGTCCCGGATATGAGTAAAGCGGGGACTTACGAGGTTGATAACACCGCGGAGTATGACATAGTCAACCCGGACTTACTCACCGTTGAAGAGGCGGAACAGGAGGAAGAGGGTGTTGATGCGTATGAGCGAATCCCATGGATTCTCTATTTCAACCGTGATATTTCTATTGAAACTAAAGGAAATTTATTGATTTCAATGGGGATTTGCACCTTCGACACAGCGCATCCAACGGGCGACTTGCACGTGTACGACCACCGCATGTTCATTGAAACTTACGCGCAATTTGAGTTGAAAACCCTAGTGAATGTACTGACAAATCAAGGCCTTCGTGCGATGCTAGCCGCTCCCACGTTACGGGAAGTCAATGAAAGTGTGATGCTGTCACTTGCTGATGCTATACTAGATACCATAAGTGTTGTAGATGCAAACCATGCGTTAGTAGACAACATGTCGGTTATTGGGATCCCTAACCCGTCATCAACACCCACATCAACGACTACTTCGAATGATGGGACCGCTAGTAACCTATTGGTAACGTTGGGATACCTCGTCCCGCATGAGGTAAGTGATGCAGATAGAGGTGATAAGCGGCGTGTTGTCAACACAGAAGTAATCCCTAGTAAGCGAGTTGAAGTATGTATTCATTCCGCTCATTCACTCACAAAATTTGAAGATATTGCACCACGTGATGCTTATTGTATCTGCTACTTCAACATGCGAGAGATAGGCCGATCCCTGCCCGTTGACAAGAGTCTGGATCCCGAATGGAATATTCTTACCAATTTCAAAACTAAAAAAGGAATGAGTATAGAAGAATGTACCTTAGAGATTGAAGTGCACGACTCCAGCACACCGGTACGAATCGGGGAATTCTTAGGGATTATCACGTTAACAGGGAAAGAATTAAGTGAATTTTTGAATAAAGAAACAAAAACAAAGTTTCCGTTAAAACCAAGTAAAAAACGGGATCATAAAGAGAATCGCGCAGTGGGTGGATATGTTTACTTGACCGGCAGCCTTGATAGCCGCACACCAGGTACCTACTCACTCACTCACTCACTCACTTACTGGCTTACTCACTCACTGGCTTATTCACTGGCTTACTCACTTACTTACTCACTTACTTACTCACTCACTCACTCACTTGCTTACTCACTCACTCACTCACTTGCTTACTCACTCACTCATTCACTTACTCACTCACTCACTCACTCATTTACTCACTCACCAGGTAAATTTGGAGCAAGTTTGGCTAGCGCGGCTAGCATGGGTAACATCACTCGAGGCTTGAGCAGTCTCGGCAGGAACATGTCGTTCAAGTTGCCGAGCGGAGACCGCGGGAACTCGTTTCGAGGTGGAGTGGGCAGGCAGCAGTCCTTCCTTGGCAGCGCATCGAATTTTCTCAGTGGTGGGATGTTGAATGCAGGTCCATCGATCAAGGAAGTGGACGAGGTAACTCCCTCCCTCTTACTTACTCACTCTTACTCACTCTTACTCACTCTTACTCACTCTTACTCACTCACCTACTCACTCACCTACTCACTCACTCCCTCTTACTCACTCACTCACTCACTCACTCACTTACTTACTTACTCATTCACTCACTCACTCACTCTTACTCACTCACTCACTCACTCTCTCACTCACTCACTCACTCACTCACAGGATGAGAATAATGATGGGAATGAGGTAATCGGCGAGTTGGAGAAGTCCAACAAGGAGAACAAGAGCTACGAGTTCATAACTACGTGCGAGTTGGAGGCGGACACCTACAGCTACTGCTACCCAGGTTTCTCTATCCTTCCGGTGATGAAGACCTCGACTCCAGTGGCCGTTACAACTTCGAATAGTGTTGGTAGCGCATCCCAAAGTGTCAGTTATGCGAATGAAGAAGAGGATGATGGAAGCATTGATAACTCCACGGTGAAGGACGAGTTATACTCGGTAGCTGACTCGCACTCGGTTGTAAGTGTTGCCAAGGTACTCACTCACTCACTTCTTACTCACTCACTCACTTCTTACTCACTCACACACTCTTACTCACTCACTCGCTCAGGATGCAATAATCCCTGATAATGCGACCAACCAGGTGGTGGTGGACGCGGCAGCCGCTGCTCCTACAGCTACAATCCGTCGTAACTACAACGAAGTGCAAGCTGAGGGCGTAAGGAACGTTTCCTTCGGCACCGATAAGTTGGACTTAAAGAATCGGATCTGCTTCAAAGGTCGCGTCAAGCCTGAAGTAGAGAAATCAGATGGTGACTCACTCACTCACACTCTTACTTACTCACCTACTTACTCACTCACTCACTCACTCACTCACTTACTTACTCACTCACTCAGGTGATACAGACACTTCGTCTCTATTCGTGTCTCGGTCGTCGCGTATTGTGCAAAGCGGCAAGCTGCGGGATGTGACCGTGTACACCACCACCCACACCATGAATGAGTTGAAAGAGAAGTCCAAGGCCGTCATCGAGGACCTGCCGGTAACCGTTGAAGAGGTGGTGAATAACGGCCCTGATCTCTGCCGAAGGTTATATCGGGTAGAGATACTCTCAAATCGAGGCGTGAAGCTAGGTGGCGCAGAGATAGCCGACGATGACGACCTGCTCAATGTCGCAGGGAAAGAGTGTACCGGTTTATACCTCTCGGGACCCAAACAGCTGTGGGATTTGTCAGCTGCATTTGAGTATATTGTTTATAATCGTGCAAAATTCTCTTTTGCTTCCAAGAAACAAAATATAACGTCGGTTACAGGCGCGATGAGCAGCATGTTCTCGAGTTTAAGTAGTGCACTTACAGGTTGACTCACCCACTCTTACTCACTCACTCACTCACTTACTCACTCACTCACTCACTCACTCACTCACTCACTCACTAGGTACCACATCAGCACCGCAGCTGACATCTGCTGTGACGTTAGTCCGCGACACGGAGCTCGAGGAAGAAAGAAAACGAAGAGAAAACACGATACTAAATCGCATGAACAACCTGTTAGTTAGTAAGAAAGTCGAGCAAGTAGAGGAAGACACGCAGTCAGAAGAGAGTTCCGTTGACTCGAAGCTGAACGAGTTCAAGTATTGGGAGCGCATCCATAAGTGCTCACATAAGATGAGTGGGCACACGTTCAATACGATGATCTTGTTCATATCTGATGATGCTAATATGGTTACTCACTCACTCACTCACTCACTCACTCACTCACTTACTCACTCACTCACTCACTCACTCACTCACTCACTCACTCACTCACTCACTCACTCACTCACTCACTCACTCACTCACTCACTCACT
>JACCDO010481199.1_pt1 | contig 19918 bp, 21 predicted proteins | sample 7446101 | NCBI WGS metagenome assembly JACCDO01 (sample SAMN15323440, study PRJNA562643) | freshwater metagenome | isolation source: river surface water | place: USA:Blue River Watershed | collected 2017-08-16
AAGGTAAAATATGAAAGAAAAATTTTAAAAAATTTTTAGAAAATAAATCAACACCCATATCAGAGATTTTTTTGATAAAATATAATTTTTCAGTATGTTTATCCATATTTTCGATATTTTCATTTTTGAGGATCTGTTTTAATTTGATCACATAAATAATGATACAGAGAATAAGATTGGTAGAAAATATTGTTTTTCGAATAAACATTTTATTTTGTATTATAATCATATGATATAAATAATATCATATTTTTCCTTTGATAAATAATTAAAGATTTACTCTTTTACTTCGGCAGCATCCTTCTCTTCTTTGCGCATGGCTGGGCAGCGAGTACGATAGAATCGAAGAGGGGACTCTTCAGATTCGAGGAATTTAATCTTTGAACCCATACTCGAAAGAGTCTGATTGATATTCTCAATAGAATAAGGTTTGCGAAGATTTGACATCTGACCCATAGCCTTAGAGACATGGTAAATATCCATATTTGTCGGAAAACGGTCCGAATAGATACGAAACGAGAATTGAATCATAGCCTCCATAAAATAAAAATCATTCACCTTTGCTCCAATATCACTATCACCTGCAAGGTGGTTGCGATAAATAAAGACGGTGATGAGAATATTCATAAGGATCTGATTCTTCTCTCCCATACTCTTCCAATATTGAATAACATCTTTCGTAAGATCATTCTCAAAACCGGCTTTTACAAAAAGTTGTTGGTTGAGATGATAATAGCTTTTATCAAAAAATCGGTTATTTTTAAAATGTTCAATATTTAAAAATCGTCGAAGATTACGAATAGGATAGACTGTATTCCTTAGAATCTCAGAATCTTTCGCTGTCTTATCTTCCTTCATAAAAAGGTTTGAGATAAATCCGATGTGATCATACACATCATTTTCACCTCCAATCTGATAATAAGGTTTAATATGAAGAGGTTCATATTTTTTAATCTCTTTAACTTCACGACGAGGTTTCATAGCTACTTTATCAAAGAGTGTTGAAGAACTCTTCTGAGTAGTCTCCTGAGTAGCACTGGTGGTGACAAAATCTCCTTCTTCGGCCATTTTAATTTAGATAATATTTATTAAAACTTAATATCTTATTTACTGTGTTCTCTTTTAAATCATTTTTTTTCTATTTACGTTTAGTAGAATGTATTATTTATATGATCCAAAAGAGAGACTTCATACTTTTTTTACACAATCATTAGCATATGAATTAAAAGAATTCAATAAAGAGGTGATGATTTTACATAAAGCGTATCCAGAAGAGATAATAATGAACGTAAAAGATGAGGATATATTTATTTATATTGTACATCCGATCTATTTATTTAAAGATGAAGAGGTGTTAAAAACGGTAAGTTTATTAAAAACAAAAAAGACGAAAAAAATATTATATATAACAGAACCTTTAACATTAATGATGGATCGTAAGAATTATCGAATACTTATCACACAGATGAATATATTTGAATCATGGACATATACAATAATGAATCAAATGTTTCTAAGTGGACACCGAATACGTCGAATCTCTCCACTCTTTTCAAATACATATGAATGGGTATCATTTGAGGAGAAGAAGAAGAATCTTGAAAAGATTATATTTATTGGTAATCCAACAAAAAATAGGATGGAGATATTAGAAAAATTTGGTGATATGGTCTTTATTATAAAAGAGGGTATGTGGGAGATAGAAGATTGGAGAAGAATATTAATTCAATATATATTTTACATCAATATACATCGAATACCTCGTTGTCCTTGTATGGAGACGATGCGTTTAACACCCATATTATCGAATGGTGGTTTTGTGGTAAGTGAGAATGTGAATGAAAAAGAGATGAAAGAGTATGAAGATTATAATATAATATTTGGAAAGAGAGAAGATCTACTACATATTTTTGAAAAGGTGATACAGAATTGGGATTGGAACGAATATTTTAATAGGTGGAGAAGATATCGAGAGAAGATGTTATTAAAGAATGAATTAAAAGAGATTTCATGGTTAAATTATAAGTGTAATAATTAATTAGCAAAAGATGTTGGACTTAGACAATAATGCATACCAAAAGGTGTGGGTGATTGTGAAATCCAAAAATGATAGGGTGTATGACCCGTTAGATAAAGTTTTGAATATAATTCAAAGTTATGGAATGATTTCCCTAATGAAGGAGAGATACTTCTATCATAAAGATCATCCATATCAGCTTCCATCTCCATATCTATTGATAAATTCCTAGGACGAATAATGTCAAGTCTTTGAAAGAATAAATTCATAAATGAATGATCTAACAAAAACTCTTGAAATAGTGTAAAATTTAATTTTATGGGTAGTAAACATTTAATATCAAGATGAACCTGAAAATAAATCTCTGACATCTTTTCAATGGACTTTTTATTTAACTCTTGAAAAGAGCTAATGGAGATTAAAATCTTTAACCATTCATTAAAAATCTCAAGTGAAATTGATGGATAAAATCTCATACAATTCTCTTTAATCATTGAAAAATGATAATATGTATATAAGATTTGATTTAAAGTCTTCCATAAATTATCCTCCAAACTAAAAGAATTTAGGATTTTGGAAGGAAACCATTCATCTATTTTTTTTATATTATTTACATTATGATCATAAATCATAATATCTTTCCATTCATTCATCACTTTTTGGTGAAGAAAGTAATATGCTATTTTAAACACTATATGCTGTTTATCTTCTTCGTCAACAACTTTTAGGAGATAATTTTCCATTTTGTTATAGTCTTTGTTGATCCTTGGTTTGGTCTTTTTATTTGATATGAATGCAAAGATTCCTCAGGTTTTTTATTTCATTTTTTTTATTCGATTCTTCTCTTTTTCTATGAACGTAAATATAAAAAAAATGAATAATGAATTGAATTTAAAGAAGAAGTATATAACTATATAAAGAAAAAAAATAAAATGCTGCATCAAAGAATACAGCCACGTAAAGAGAATCTCAAGAATGAGTATGATACGGAGACGGGTGAGTATATTGAAAAAGATGTAGAAGTTCGAGGGATGGAAAGAGATAGAGAAGATAAGACATTTTGGGTAAAGATAGTTGGATTTACAGTAGTAATGATGTTATTTATTGGAGCTTATATGGACATTTCGAATCGTTCTAATTCATCGAGAATTTCAGGTCAGGTTCGTCGTAAATTAAAGAATGATATACCGACATGTATACGTAAAGATGAACCAGTACAAGATTATGTAAAGTGTTTATCGGAGGGTGTGCAGGTATTGGTAATTTCAGATACGGAACAGGACAGAGAGATTAAGGAGAAGAAGATATATGAGGATTATGATATTCATTATCTTCATTTGAATACACTTTTTTCACAGGCCAATGATGTGATTTCATTCTTAGAATTTTTTGAGAATAAATCGCCATGGGTATTTGTGGAGGGTAGTTATATTGGTAATGAGAAGAATCTTTCAGAGTATTATGAGCACCGTGTATTAGACACGGGTATAGAGAAGGCGGAGATTCAACCTGATTTAAATGAGGAGGAAGTGAAGATGCTTCTTTCGAAAGAATTAGGAAATGTGAGTCATGAGAAGATAGAGGAGATTAAGATTCGTCGTAATTTGCGAAAATTGATGCCGAAAGAGAATCTATCAAAGGCGGATATTTTAATAAATCAGTATCAACTTCTTCAAGAACAACAGAAAGTATTGAAAGAGATTGAACTATTATCTCAACTTCAATCAGAAGAGAAGAAGGATGAGAATAGTCAGTAAAAGAAATATATTTATAATTATAATTATTCGATAATATCATATGTCATATGATATTATAGGTCAAATTGGTTAAAATGATTAGATTTGGATAACATATCATTAATATAAAAGATATGAAGTAGCATTGAATTCATAGAAGGATAAATACTTCGTGTATAATAATGATTCATAAGATGAGTTAAAAGGATCATCATTTTGTAGGAATAACCATATTCATTAATATAAAGAGTGGCTTTTTTGCTATCAAAATTGAGATTTCCATCACGAATACCTATATGATATTGGTTATCAAAAAAGGTGATATAATCTCTCATAATCCATATTTGAAGAAGACAATTTAAAAATTGTTTTTGGTAAAGTTCATCTTCTTTTTTGGAGTGATAAATAATATCATCGATAACTCGATAATATTCGTCAACATTGATATATTTAAAAGTATAGGAATAAACATCGGGTAAAGATTCGTTAAGAACGAGTTTTACAAAATGATTTTCGAATTCTTCATGACTTAAAATAAGACTCATCATCTCAGAGACGATACGGTGATTATTTGTTTTAGTTCCACAATAATCGATACGATTAAAAGGTTTATCAATAGTTTCGATTGGGAATAGGGATTCAATTTTTTCACATAGTTCAAAGAGGAGAGCGAGGGGTACATCATTTTGTAGACCCATAACAAGTTCACTTGAATCAGGTTTTACTTCTCTTGAATCAGGTATAAACGAATCATCATCATAATAGGGGAATATATTTACTTCTATTTTTTCTTCGAATGGTTGAAAATCACGATTTAACTTCTTTTGAATAGGGCATCCTCCAGCTTGGGCTGAATCGATACAACAAGTACACATTTTGTAGTATTTATTTGAATCGTTCGAAAAAAATGAGTATGTACATGATTTTTTCTTTGGTTCATCATTCTTCTTCTCTTCTTCCATAAGTTTATTCCAATATCTCTCTTCATCTGAGTCAGGTACTTCTTCATCAAACTCATTACCTGCAGAATATGATGGACACGATATAACTTCTACATCAATATCAGGTTCATCATCATTATCTTTTAACATCGTTTCGAAAGATGGATTTAGAATATCTGCTTCTAAATCTTTCATAAACTTTGATTTAAATTGATAATGTTGATTCATTAATTTTTCAGCTTGTTCCATCTTTTATGTTTACGTTTATAGTATTTATTTATATAAAAGATATGAATGATTAAGAATGTTTATCATTTTTCATTTTTTTTTATATGAAAAAGATGTGAGACGTAAAAAAAAGAAATAGAATTAAGGACAAGATATTTTGTTAAATTCAAGATCATAACATGCTACAGTACAGTCATCTTGATTATTACATTTATCAAAATCTGATTTTTGTAGATTTGTAAAGAGGTTAATCGTAATTTGAAAAGATTCATCTTCAGTAAGACCGTATTGTTGGTAAATACAGGAGAGATGTTTTGTATATTCATGATTCCAAAAGTCTTGAGTGGAAGAGTCACAGTTATGCCAATTTTCATTCATCTCTTTAAGAAGAGTCGAATCGGTGATGGTTTGATAGGCAGGTGCAGGACAATTGGAAGGCCATGTATCAGCATCATATTGAGGCCATAGACCATGAATTTGATAAGAATCTTGACACCATTTTTGTATAGCTAATTCATAATATTTATAAGGTGTATAAGTTAAAGTATATAGAGGAAGTTTGTATAAATTCCATAAAGTATATAATGAAAAAATATAATTCATTTTGTTACTTTTCTTTATTTTCTTTATATTGATTTCGTGAAAAATAAATATAAAAAAAAAGGAATATAAAGAAGAAGATATAAAAAAATGGTTTATTATTGTATAAGATGTGGATATAATACGATACATAAGAATTACATGAGGGTACATTTTAATATGGATAAGATATGTCCAATGGATATATTTATATTTTTAACGAAAGAGGAACAATATGAGATATCGATTTTACCGATACATGAGAAAAATTATGATAGACAGAGTGTTTTAAAGATATTAAAAATGGGACCATTAAGTGTTGGTGATTATTTTAAATTCATGGAGAGGGAGATTAAATATCAAAATTATTTAAAAGATGAAGAAGAGGATAAGACGAAAGTAAAAAAGAAGGAGAAGAAGGTGCATCAATGTTTAATGTGTAGTCATACTTTTTATGATAAATCAGGATTAAATAGACATCAATCTTATCAGCGATGTAAAATATCAAAACTAGAGAATAAATTCAAAGTAGAGGAAGATTCAAAAATTGAAAATTTACAAATATCTGAAGAAATTAAATTGGATCAAGAATATATTCAAACCTATCAGTCAAAATTTGATATATCACATATGAATGATGAGATTCGAGTATTAAATATATTTAAAAAAGGGAGATGTTTTTATCCATTATTTTTTTGGTTTTATGAGAATTCGCGTAATTGGAATGTATTTATGGAGAATGAGAAGATAGACTGGGTAATTTTATATGATCAATCGAATGTATTAGAAAAAAAATTAAAGATGATGAATTTTGATATTTTTTTGGATGATTTGATAAAGAAGATAAATACAAATATACATTTATTTTTAGATTGGTTAAAGAAGAATATATCGATGAAGGTTATATTTGAGATGTTTAAACAGTTAAAAGCTGAGGAAGAGGAGATGCTACGTGATCCGATAATAAAGGAAGAATTTATTGTACAGGTAAAGAAGAGAATAGTAGAGAACCGGGATAAGATAAAAGGTCTCATACATAAATCCATTCATGATTATCAGATCTATTTTGTTTAAATCTATCTAATATATTATAAATATTTTTTTTAATATTTAAAATTTTTATCATTTTTGTTTTATCATAAATGATAATATAAATTATTTTTATCTATAAAAAATATAATATTTTTTCTTTTCAAAAATAAAAAGATAAGGGAGGGGTATGATCTTTTTTCTCTAAAATCATTTTAGAGTTTTTAGAGAAAGATTTTTTTTGGAGTTTTCAATTTTTATTTTGAATTTTGAGAATTTTTGTCGATGTGTACATCAAAAAAAAAAGTTGTCGACACGGATTCTATTTTTCACAAAATTGAGAGGGTATAAAAAATTGTCTTTTTGGATGTTAAAAATGATCCCTAGTCCAAAAAGTAATGGATGTGTACATCAAAAAAAAAAAATCTCGATACGGATTCTGATTTTTTTTGTCCGATGTGTACATCAAAAAAAATGATTTTAGAATACAGAACGGACATCTCATTTTGTGTCATTTTTGACACTTTTTTTGACCCTCAAAAAAAAAAGTCGAAAAAACCTAGTCCAAAAAGTAATCGATGTGTACACTTAAAAAAAAAAAAGAGGACAATTGGCAAGTCTGAGTCCGATACGTATTCTGATTTTCATTTTAGAGAGTAAAAAATAACGTGCATTATTATTTTCACCATAATTCATGTTAGACGAAAAATTTTGGCCGATGTGTACATCAAAAAAAAAAGTTGATGATATGTACATCAATTTTAAAAGTCCGATATGTACACTTAAAAATTGATTTTAGAATCCGTATCAGACTTTTTGTAAAAACACGAAAAAATGAAAAAAAAGCATTGGCAAAATCTGCTCATACTGGCAAAAATCGGGTTTTTACTCATTTTGGATCTTTTTTTAAAAACCTCTTTCCATTTTTTTATTTTTCATTTTTCTCTTCAAAGTCAATAAAAATAACATTTTACTAAATATACAATCATATTATTGAATATGAAGGTAAAACTAGATAAAATGTATTTTTCTTCTTACTGACTTTATAAAATGTATAATAATTATTTAAATATAGATTATGTATAATGATAATAAATTATATTAAAAAATAAATATTTATTCTGTAAAAATTTTAAAAAAAATCATTTTGCTCCGGAGGACGGTAAGCGGACAAATGAGTGTTTTTTTAGTAAAATGGGTCTAGACTCTAAAAAAATAAAAATCAAATTTTTAATTTTCAAAAAGTAAATTTACCAAAAAAACAGCGATTTGTCCGCTTACCGTCTTCCGGAGCAAAAATAGTTAGATTGATGTATATAATATATATATTATGAATTATGATAATACAGTTAAATATTATATACATATATATAAATATTATGGTAATAGTCAGTAATAAGAACTTAATTTATAAAACATAAAAATATTATGATAAAGGTAATAAATATATATATAAATAATAAAATGTTAAAAATATAGTCTTATTGATATGGTTGTAATACGTTTTGGACTACCCTTGTTACGTTTTGGACTACCCTGTTTTTTACAAAATATTAACCAATAAAATACATTTTTTATTTTTTTTAATACTATATACAATAAATTATTAATATTTATAATATTAGTAATATATAATATTAATTTTAACATATATTTTTTATCATTTTAATATAGAATCATAAAAATATAAAAAAATTCAATAATCTCTGTATACCCCCCTTATGCCTAAATTTCATTGGGTTTTTATATTGGTATATATTTTTAATTAATATTTATTTATTGGTATTTATCCAATAAATAAAAATATGCAAAAAACTGTATTTTTTATTTTTATAAAAAAAGAAAAAAGGATGATCCATAAAAAATGTTAAAATGAATTTAAAAAAATAGAAAGAATAGATAATTAGTAGATTGTACTTTTTTAAAATGGTTTATATATGTATAAGATGTTATAAAGAATTTGAATCAGCAGGTAGGATAACTGAGCATATGAATGGAGAGATATGTAACATGAAAGTGTTAAGTTTATTAAATACGAAAGAACAATTAGAGATATCTTTAATATTGCGTGATAATAAATTAGATAATAAGGTTGTACTTCATCAAACAATGTTAAAGGTACCAAATAATGTAAAAGATTTTCATGAGAAATATAAGAAGGTGAAAGCTATATATATGTTGAAGGAATTTAGTAAAATACAGGAAGATGATAAGAAGAAGAGAATGGAGGATGATTTAGAGAAGATAAAAAAGGTAATGAGTGGATTTTCGGAAGATGACGAGATAGAAGAGATAGAGAAGTTTCAATGTGAATATTGTTTACGAGTTTTTGATACAAAATTTAATATGAAAAGACATGTACAAGGAAGATGTGAATTTTATAAAATGAAAGATGAGATGGATCGAGTTTCACGAGAGGAGGATTTAGAGATGGAGTTTAAAAAGTTTGAAAACACAAATCCACAATTTTTGGAAAATTTCAAATACAATCGGGTATCAAGTGATGAAAAAAGAATGAAAGATGTAGAAGAGACATTATATGAAAAAGAATTACGAAAAATTTATGAGAAGAATCGTAAAAAGAAGAGTAGGGAAGTACCACCTGACAAGGAGAATTTTTATATCATCACAAATAAGAATAAAGCAGAATTTAAAGCAAAGGTTTTAAAAAAGGAGGATGGTTCAGAGTTTGTAGAGAAAGAGATGTTTAAATTAGAGATGTTAAATGAGATACAGAATGATGAAGATAAAGATTTAGTACAATATGGTTTAAGTCCGAACAGTGTAAAAGATGATAGACTTCGTGGATTTGATGAATGTTTAGATTTATCTCATTTAGATAAAGATACAATTTATGATATTTTGGTATCAACTCCAAAGATTGAAAATTTATTATTAAAAAGTATTGAAAATAAGAATAATCATGGTGTTTATGTATTTAATACATCCATTATGGATAATATAGTATATATAAAAAAATTATATAATGAGAGTATGGTTCATAATAATGTATTAGTAATGATGCCGAGAGAGTTAATTATCAAAGAATTATATGATCAATGTAAATTTATATTAAATTATATATTAATGAAGGAGACAGAAGGTAAAAATATAGTGGATGATCGATTAAAGGATGTAAAGAAGATAGAGGATGAGATAAAGGATGATTATGAGAGATTGAAGAGAGATATTCGTACACATAAGTTAATATTTAAAAGAATACATAATGAATTAGGAGGATTAAAAGATACATCATTAGATGAAATGTTTAAATCAGTATCTAATCTAATGGTCTTTCAAAATATGAGTAAACATAAAGATGGAAAATCGATATCGATTGATTCAGTTAAGAACATACTTGATAAGAAAAAGATGATATAGGATAAATAAAAAAGAGATCTTTTTTATATTTATCAAAAAATGAATATAAAAAAAAATATAATAATAAATGTAGGGTATAAATTATAGAATGTATCAATGTATGAGATGCAATCAACTATGTGCGAAGGAGGAGAAGATGTATCAACATTTAAATCATATTGTAGAATGTGAAGATATTAATAAGATTGAATTTGAATCTAAAGATGATTTTTTAAGAGCATGTATACGACCACATCGTATAAAACCAAAATCAAAATTTGATCATTTTAATCAACATCGTAATAAACATTATTATGCGAAGAAGTATATTGAATATGTATACAAGAATGAATTAGATAAGGATAAAGGTAAAAGTTATGAAGATTTATCAAAAGAGTTTGATGATAAATTAGATAGAGATATAGATATAGCGAATTATTTAGAGACAGGAGAGGAGATAACAGAATGGGATATGAATGAGAAAAATATAGAAAAAGTATTTAAAATAAAACGAAATGTAAAGAGAATCACACCATCAGATGATAAGACATTATTTTTTGATTTTTATGTGGACAAAGATTATGGTGAAAATGTAAAAGATTTAGTACCGACACCGATGGTGACACCGGAATTATTAAAAGAGTTAGAAGAAGCGATACAGGAAATATTAGAGGAGAATGAACATTTATTTAAAAAAAAGATGTATATGGTGAAGGGTAGATTAGTGATGCATTATATGCATTTAATACAGATGAGAGATGATTTTTATTATGAGGCGAACTATATACATAATATTCGTATTCGAATTCATCAGTCAACAGGTTTTCAATTAAATTCTAAGATCAAAGATAAATTATTGGATGTTTTGACAGAGATTAAAAATCGATGTGATGAGATCGAATTAAATGTATATACTATTTTATATGAGAATGCATATAAACAGTTAAAAGATGTTTATATAGAGATGAGAAAGAATCCATTAAATAAGGATAAATCATTATATATAGAAAAGACATCAAGTTTAGATATAGAGACACATTATATTTATGAAAATAATCGTTCAAATACATATCCTATTTTTCATTTGAAGGATTTTTATTTAGATGGTACAAAAGTATATACAATACAAGAAGAAGTTCGTCGTCGTCGGGAGAGAGAAGAGAAGAAGTTATTAAAATTAAAAAAACAGGAAGAAGTAATACAGAGACAAAATGTTGAACTTCAACAAAAAGTTCAGCATGAATCAGATCAAGATTAAAAAAAAAATAATAATTTATAATTCTAAAACTTCAACTTTTGGTGAATCTTCAATAAAAGAGACTGATTTTTTGGATTTTTGTTCTTTCTTTTGGATACCTAATTCTTCTTCTAAAATCTCAATACCATTTTTATCTAAACATGTATCAACGGTAATATTGATACATTTATTCTCTCTCTTCTCTTTTTCAGTGACACCTTTATCCTTGAAAAATTGTGGTATATTGTATTTTTGATAATAAATCTGTGAGATCATACTTTGTAATTTGGTAATTTCACCATTTCGTATCAACGAAAAATTATTATTCGATTTATTTTTATACTGAATATATCCTAATTTATTAATCTTCATCATCTTTGTATGTAAACATGTCAATAATAGTAATTCATAATCATCAGCAATGGGTAAGGCCTCTGAATAATTACCAATCTCCATTAAAATACTCTTTCTCCATGCTCGAGGATGATTCGGTACACCTACTATATTACTCATCGTCACATCATTAATATCTACAGATGTTGCTACTTTATATAAATCACCTTTATAATATTGATCATAATAACCTCCGTAGTGGAATGCCCAAGAGTCTCCATAAGTAAATGGTTTTTTATCCTCATAACATTCCGCGAAATTCATATAAATAAATCCAACTTCAGGATTTTTATCAAATCCATTTACGATCTCTTCCAATGTATCCATTAATATCTCATCATCATGATCCAATTCTAATACATATTCACCACGACATAATCCTACCGCCTCATTCTTCACATTTCCAATACTACCACTGTGATAATCCTTTCGATATGCTCGAATTCGATAATCTTTATTCGCTATATTTTCACGAATAAATTGGAAGTTTTTATCATCTTTACTATCATCCACTATCACCCATTCCCAACTCTTACATGTCTGTTCTAAAAGACTACGAAAAGGACGATATAACTTATCAAAAGAATGAAAACATGTTGTAAAACATGATATTTTGGGACGATTTAATTTTCGATTTGGTAAATTATGAACAAAACAATTTAATATTTTTTTATTTAATTCATCCACAACCATGATCTCATCCTTTTGTATATGTATCCATTTATTATTCATTTTTGGTATAAATTGTTTAGAAATGGCATATTCTGACCAATGTTTACCAACAGTCACAATCACATTAAAATCTTCTGAATGAAGAGAATTTAACTCTTTTATAATCTTTTCCCCTGGTTTACCTTTTTCACTCTCACCATATTTCACAATCTTATAGGTAAATGTATATTTTTCTTTTAACTTCTCCATCTCATTATCGATCTCTTTGTATTCATTAGAACGAAGAAAGATGACAAATGGATAACGCGCCGGTACCGGATTTTTTATATAAGTACTCATTCTTGATTCTTCTATTAATCTCTTCTTTGTATTTTTTTAAATTCATTTTAACGTAAATAAATAAAAAAAAATGAATCATTTTATTATTTTCTTTTCATTCATTATATTTTTTCTCAATAATAAAGATGATGAATATGAACGTAAATCAAAAAGTTATCAATATGATAACTTATGCTGAGACATGGATGAATAAGAATCCGAATGGAAGATATATGGTTAATGTATTGAAGGAGGTAGTATCTCTTGTTTACAAAGAGCATTATCTTCTACTTTGGGTATTTTTTGCATCTCTCTACATGATTCAGATTATTAGTGATAGTCAGATCTATTCAATTTTAGATAGTCACCGTGTATCTATTGATAAATTGAAAGAGGAGAATCGTCGTCTTCGTCTCACTTTGGAGAAGATGCTCCAAGATGAGGAGGCTAAACAAGAGAATATTTATCTGAAAGAACTGAATAAGGTAAAAGTAGAACTGAATCGTGATTATGAGAAGAGAATGGAGGTTATTGTAAAGTCTCTGGAAAAGAAACTTTCAACCCAAAAGGCTCGTATCACAAAAATGAAGAAGAGTCTTCAAGATAAGATCGAAGAACTAGAAGATAATTTTTCTATCGTTGATCTTCGTGAAGATTCTGATGAAGAATCCGATAACGAGAGTGATCATGATGAAGAGTAATTAAATATATATACGTAAATAATTTACGTTTATAAAAAGAATATAAAAAAAAATGATTATAAAATAAGATTTAAAATGAAAAATAGGTGAGTGTGTTAAATATAGAGATGCTGTCTTCTTTGTTATCTACCCGTTTTAGTGGAATGGAGAGAGAGAAGATTCTTCTCAAGATCGAAAGTTATCTAAAGATCGATGAGATGATTAAGGCTTTCCCTTATTATGAAGTGATTGATCATTTGTTTACCAAAAAGAATATGACAAAATATGATCTTTTGTATCATACAACTAAAAGTGGAAATATTCGATTATTTAAAGAATTAGTCAATAAAGGTTTTTCATGGGATTCTCGAATGATGAATTGTGCTTGTTATTATGGTTATATAGAGATGTTAGACTATTTACATCAGCGTGGTGCTCCATTTGATTTTTCGAATGTACTCTGTGCTGTCAAAGGTAAACAGATTTATTGTTTATCTTATTTGTTCTCAAAAGGAACTTCTTTCCCAGATATCGCTGTTGAAACAGCAATCGAAAATGATTGTTATGATGTTCTTCTCTTTTTATTAGATTATCACCAGATTCAACCCGTTGAAAAATGGATGAAAAAGGCGATATATTATCAAAAAGTAAATATATTTAAGAAATTATATAATAAAAATCCAATAAAGAGTACTGAATTATTTTTTTATACTCTTAAAAAAAGACAAATGATTATGAAGGATTATATTCTAGAATCTCATCAGTTTTCAGATATTGATTTTTTGAATCAATGTATGAGAATGGAAGAGAAATATTATGAAGAAGAGATTGAAAAGATGGAGACAGAAAATCGTAAAAAGAGTTCAATGACTTCTTTAAAAAAGTTAGAGGAGTCATTTTATGAAGACGAATTTAATGAGTTATTCTCTGAAAAGTCTCGACTATCCAAAAAATCGATTCAAAAATCAAAAAAGATTATGAAAGAAGAGATGGAGAGAGAATTTGTTGAAGTATATAAAGAAAAATACGAATTAACACCACATTCTATCAAAAAGTCTAAAAAAATTCTGGATTCAGAGATGGAGAAAGAATTCGAAGAAGTTCATCAATCTCGAAGAAGGATTGAACCTTTCGTGGATCAGACTTTTCCTCGAGAAAGATGTCGTCAGATTTTAAAGGATTTTGAGAAATCTAAATGATAAATTCAATATTATAAACGTAAACATATAGAAAAAAAAATGAATAAAATCATCATGATTATTAACATAAACGATTATTTCTATCAAACGATAATATGGAGGATTTTTTAAAAAAATTAGAAGATAAAGAATACATTGAAAAGAATAAAGATGCATTAATGAGAGCGATAGCTCTTATTGAAAAGGAGAAAAAAGAAAAAGAACCAGAGATTGAAAAGATTAATAAATTAACATTATGTGTTTTAATGACACAGGTTGGTAAGACTTTTACAGCTATTCAACGAATTGAAAAATCAATTGAAGATGATTGGGATTATGGAAGAAGTATACATATTATTTTTACAATGAATACTTTATTAAATAATCAACAATTTTCAAAGAGATTGGAGAGGATAGAAGAAACATATGGTGAAAATTCAGTATGTATCTTATCTTCAAAATATAAAGGTGATTATCAACATGTAAAAAATCAGAAAGAATTACAAGGTTTATTCTTAGACGAGAGTAAGACTCCTCGAGTTGTTTTGATGTGTAGTAATAAACCTCGTTTTAAGAATGGATTAGAATTTATTCAATTATTGGAGAGAAATCAGAGTATTGTATCCCGAGTATATGTATATTATGATGAGATTCATGAATATCTTAAATTTGCAGGACTACGAGAACAGATTGAAGAGATTCATAATTGTACGATTGTAAAAGATATCTTTATGATGACAGCCACTCCTGATCCTGTATTTACTTCTGATGGTTTTTGGTCACAAATTCCTCTCATTCATTATGAAAATTATCAAGATACCAACTATGTAGGATATCATGATATTAATTTTGTGACAGTAAATGATTTTTATGAAAAAACCTATAAGAGACCTCATCCCTTTGATTTTGAATCACTTGATGAAGAGACATTGGGTAATATTGAACATATTTTGACTCGTTATCCAAATATATTAGATGATGGTAAAAGATCATTTATACCAGTACATATTCGAAGAAGTGGTCATTATCAACTCATTGAAAATATATTTGAAAAAAAAAGAAATGCAGTCATTATTTTATTAAATAGTGTTGAAAAATCATTAACTTTTTATTCTGATAAAGGTATAAAAAGTCAATATAGTTTAGAATCGAAAGATGAAGAAGTAAGTGTCACTTTAACACGTATTATTAAAAAATACAAATTAGAGAAAAGACCTATGATTGTCACTGGTTTTCTATGTGTAGGTATGGGTCAGACCTTAACAAATCAAGAATTAGGACCCTTCCATTATGCGATATTTGGACATATGGATCAGACAAATGAACAGATCTATCAATTATTCGGTCGAATTACTGGAAGAATGAAAGATTGGAAGACTTATGTAAAGACAACCCTATATTGTCCAGAGACGATTAAAAATCGTTGTCGAATTATGGAAGAATGTTCAAGAAGGATGGTAACAGATTTTAACGGAGAAACTATGACTGGAGAGATTTATCGTGAACCGATGGAAGGACCAGGAGGTAGTGATGTTCTCGAAAATATTCGAAAGAAGAAAGAGAAGAAGAAGAAGGTGAAGATGGAAGATCTTGATAAAGATTATCGTCTATTCAAAACTCAAGAAGAAGGTATCAAATTTGGTTCTGATGTATTAGATATTAAATTTAATAAAAGAAACAATAATAAGGCACCTGAAGAATTGCGTAAAAAGACGAATAATAATCCGACATTTGAATATCTATTAGAAAGAATGTGGGGTATTAATCAAAAGAATAAGGCTCGTATGATACCAACCGACAAAGGTGAATGGTGTGTATATTGGAGACCTTCTCTTATTGAAAATGAATGATTATCTTTTTTATATTTATAATGAATATTGATTACAAAAAATCAAGTGGTGGTGGTGGTATCGTTTTAGGATCCGGTGCATTAAACATCACAGAACTCGCAAAAGGAGATGACTCCTTTTGTTTAGTCTTTAACAAAGAAAAAGGATCCAATTGAATACGATGAATATATATAATATCATTTTTTTTTATATCATAATCACCTATTTTTTTTTTATTGTCCAAAAGATAACCATCTTTTGAAAAGATGATATTTTTACATTCGATCTGATTCAATAATTTAAAAGATTGAACAACATCTATCATATCCATATATGGATTTACAAAAATCAATGTATCTGGATATTTATCAGAATGAATATAAATAGGAAAAGATTCGACTAATTCAAAAAGATCATGATCTTCGAAAGAATAATCTTTAATCTGATTTGTTTTTATACATATCTCTCCTCTCCATAATAAATTCATCTTTCTTCTCTCTTCTATCTTTAAAAATTCACATATATTCTTGATCATAGTTGATATATTTGTTGTAAGTCTACAACTATATTCAAAGGATATCTCTCTGTCCTGATACCAGATTCTACACCGGAACTCCATTTTTCCCTTTTTTTTTACTTTCTTTTTTTCTTCTTCTTTCCAAACTCCAGTTAACATGAATTGGTCATGAATGAGATTATATTCTAAAGTAAACTCATTGGGTAAAATTCGGTCTTCTAAATATAATTGAAGAGACTTACCTGGATGTACTATATCTGGATTTTTTAAACAAAAATGTTCACACAATTGTGATGTCAACATCTTTGGATTTACATTTACTGAACATACTAGAGGTTGACCTTTAAATTCACCTATTTTTAGGAAAACACAGATCTTCTTTTTTCGAGCAATCTCTATCTGTTCATTCTTCTCTTTTTGAGCTTTTAGAGGAATCTCTTCATTCATCTTTTTTTTTAATTTAAAAAAAGGATTTATACATTTGAATCAAAAATTTATTCACTTTTTTATAATATTTACGTTCATATATTTTATTATCCTCCACGTAGTTGAAGAATCATATGAAGTGTACTACCTGCTTCGATTTGAGAAGATTCAATCGTCTTCGAGTCTTCGAGTTGTTTACCTCCATAAATGAGTCGAACCTGTTCTACTTGAATACCCTCTTTCTCTTGAAGAATCTCTTTGATACGTAAAATTGTATCCTTCGGTTCAACCGAATAAGGTACCTTCTTTCCTACTAATGTACGAATAAAGATCTGCATTTTTTTTTTATTTTGATATTTACCAAAATAAAATAAACTTAAAATAAAAGATTTTTCATTTTTTCTTTATATTGAACGTAAAAAGAGAGAATTAAAGTTGTAAAAGATCGATAGATGGAGAACTCTTTGGTGTAGTTAAAATATCTTCATTCGTTTTAAATAATTGGCGAAGATATTTATCTTTTATCCATTTTTCAATGAAAGTATCATCCGAAAATTCATTCGGTTTCTTTATGTGAGAAGGTACATTCGCTTCATATATCTTCTTAGCTTTTTCATTACCCATTTCTTTTAATGTTTTATATTCTTTTTCTGTTAAATTGTCTAATGTTAATGAACGAACAAATGATACATGAGTACCTAAACTTCGATGTATACCCGCACATCGCATACAGATAAATATTCCTAAATTCACAGAAACCCAATTCACACTCTTCCTCTCACAATCCATACACTCTCCATTCCCTTTTATCTTCTTTAACTCATTCATCTTCTTATTATTTATATATCTTTTTATTTTATTTTTATACCTCGGTCTTTGTAAAATATTCAATAAAATAATCTATTGTTTGACATATACCCTCTTCAAAAGATGTTTTAATTTTATAATCTAATAATTCTTTAGCTCTTGTTAAATCAGGTCTTCTCACTTTAGGATCATTTTCATCACTAAAACCATATTCGATCTCCAAATCTGTACCATACTGTGGATATCTCTCCTTTATTATCTTTTTAATAATTAAATATGTGTCTATAATAGATACTTCATTATCATTCCCAATATTAACGGGTATCATCACATCACTCTTCATTAAATCCATTAAACCTTTTAATGTATCATCAATAAAGTTAAATGAACGAGTCTGATTACCACCATTATAAATTTGTATGGGTTTATGTTGAATAAAAGATTCAATTAAAGATGGTATAATACGACCATCAAAGATATTCATATAGGGACCATAAGTATTAAAAATACGAGCTATTTTTACATCAACTTGATAATGTTTTTGATAGGTAAATGCTAATGCTTCCATAACTCTTTTACCTTCATCATAACAAGAACGAGGACCGAATGAATTAACATTACCAAAGTAAGTTTCAATTTGAGGTGATATGGATGGATCACCATAGACTTCAGATGTAGACGCGATTAATATTTTACATTTATAATAGAGAGCGAGTTCAAAGATATTTTTAGAACCAATATAGGATACATCTAAAGTTTCAATGGGGTATTTTTTGTAAAAGATAGGTGATGCGATAGATGCAAGATGATAAATTTCATCAATTCTGGAGAATTGATTTTGAATCATCTCATTTAAATCCCTGTCACATATATCTTTCTTCCAAAATTCAACTCTATTTTCATTTACCTTCAAAAAATCATTGAAAAAACGATTCGATGAGATTCCATTATCAATCACAATCATATAATTATCCGGATTTTCTAATAATTTTTTAATTAAATTAATACCTATAAATCCAGCACCGCCAGTGATTAAAATAGTATACATTTTTGTTTTACTAAATTCATATTTCTTTTTCAATCTATTTTTTATACGAACGTATAAAAAATAATTTAAAAATTATAAAAAAGAATCATTTTTTTTCTTTAATTTTCTTCAAATTTTTGAAGAGAATCTAAACATAGATTATAGAGATCCATTAAAGATACAATCTCAACTTCTTCAATATTCTGCATCGAATATTCATAAGAGGATGTTTTATCTTCAAAATTAAATTCATATAATTTATCCTCTTTTTTAATAAATGTACAATAATCAATCTCCTGAAAATGTTCAGTATCATTGATTAATTCAATAAAATCTGTAGGTGATATATTTTCAAAATCATCTTTCGAATAGATCTCAAAATAATCAATGGTTGAATATTTTTTCTTTAACTTCTTATCCATCTTTTTATAGTAAATAACTTCATCACATATAAGGTGTCGAAGTTTATCTAACATCGTATAATCTTTTGTATAAATCATCTCATACAGATACATTAAAAGATTAATATCAAAAGGTGTTTGATGTATCGTATTTAAACCAATCTGATTTGAATTCATCATCTCTTGCCATTTATTTTCATGAAAAATAGTATATCTTCGATATATATATTCCTCATTATAGGTCATCTGACTCTCTCCTTTCATAAAGTGTTCAATCATTTGTACACAGAATTTTAAACCCGATTTTTCATCAATCGGTTCTAAATCATCTCTCTCATACTTCTCTTCATCCTCCTCTTCTTCCTCTTCCGATTCATAATGTTTTGGATGTGTGATAATATTTCCGTCTTCATCATATTCTTCCTTTTCTTCAACTTCTTCTTCCTCATCGTCAGAATCTTCATTCTTCTCTCTCTCATGACCAAAATCAGGTACTTCGTGTTTGACTTGATATTCTTCACCTTCCTCTTCTTTCTCCTCCTC
>JACCDO011412467.1_pt1 | contig 19917 bp, 16 predicted proteins | sample 7446101 | NCBI WGS metagenome assembly JACCDO01 (sample SAMN15323440, study PRJNA562643) | freshwater metagenome | isolation source: river surface water | place: USA:Blue River Watershed | collected 2017-08-16
GGCGTGCCGCACCTCAACCTGCTGCTCCCATGGGCGACCCATGCCTTCGACTTCAATCTGCGAGGTCCCGCCGGCCAACTCACGCGGTACGCGCTCGACTGGTACCTGGCCCGCGTGACGGCGGGCGGACCTTGACCGCTCCGGAACTCTGGCTAGCTTGGCCAACATGGAAACCACCGTGCTCGCCGCCAAGAACCAACTATCGAAGCTCCTCAGGCACGCCGAACGCGGCGAACAGGTCATCATCCGCCGTGGTCGCCGCGGCACGGCCTTCCAGTTGATAGCACTCACGGGCGACGGTGAGCGGACGCTGATGCCTGATCCCCGCTGGGCGCGCGCGATCAAGTTTCGCGATGCAGACGTCTGGGCGAGCGAGTGGAAGGACGAGGCATGACCGCCTCTCACCTGCTCGACACCTGCGCGCTGCTCGACCTTGCCGCGGGTCGCTGGACCGATCAGTCGGCCCGCGCCGCCCTGCGGGACGCGGATCATCCTGTGGTACTTAGCGTTTCGGTCTGGGAGATCGCCCGCAAGCTGCGCCTCGGTAAACTCACGCTGCCCTGCCGTCAGGACGGCGTGCTGGAGTTCGTCCAAGCAGTGTGCGCGCGCCATACCCTGCACCTCGCGCCAGTGACGCCGGAGATCTGCCATGCGGCGGAGTTGCTGCCGCCGCACCATGAGGATCCCTTCGACCGCATGATCATCGCCGCCGCTCTCCTTGCGAGAGCACCGGTGTTCACGACCGATCCGAAATTCGCGGCTTACGCCGCGAGCGTCGTGCGGCACCGCTGATCCGGTTCACGACCCGGAAAGGGAACCTCAGACCGACCGCGAACGACCGTAGAGTTTAGCCGGGAGGCGCGCCCCACCCCGGCACCAGCGACGTCGAAGGGAACGGCAGACTAGCCACGCCGTGCAAATTCCGGCGCGAGCTCGAGGCCGAAGTAGTCGCGGGCGTTGGCGAAACAGATGTTGCGCACCATGCCGCCCACGACCTTGAGATCGTTGGGAATGAGGCCGGCCGCCATGTCGGTACCGAGCAGGTTGCAGAGCGTGCGGCGGAAGTACTCGTGCCGCGGGTAGCTCACGAAGCTGCGCGAGTCGGTGATCATGCCGACGAAGCGCGAGAGCAGGCCGAGGTTGGAGAGCGTGTTCATCTGCCATTCCATGCCTTCCTTCTGGTCGAGGAACCACCAGCCGCTGCCGAACTGCACCTTGCCGGGGATGGAACCGTCCTGGAAGTTCCCGATCATCGTGCCGAGGACGTAATTATCCACCGGGTTGTTGTTGTAGAGAATCGTGCGCGGCAGCTGGTCGGTGGAGTCGAGCGCGTTGAGGTAGCGCGAGAGCGCGGCGGCCTGCGGGAAATCGCCGATGGAATCGAAGCCGGTGTCGGGCCCGAGCTGCGTGAGCAGGCGGGTGTTGTTGTTCCGCAGCGCGCCGAGGTGGAGCTGCTTCGTCCAGCCACGCGCGGCGTCCCAGCGCCCGAACTCGAGCATGAGGTAAGAGCCGTACCGGGCCGCCTCCTCGGAGGTCGCGGCGCGGCCGGAGCGCACGGCGTCGAAGACCATGCGCGCCTGCGCGTGGGTGCAGGGCTCGGCGAGGGCGCTCTCGAGGCCGTGGTCGGAGACGCGCGCGCCGGCGGCGTGGAAGTCGTCGTGGCGCTTCTTCAGCGCGGACAGGAGGTCGTCGAGCGTGCGGATGCCATTGGCGGCGCCGGCCGCACCGGCGAGGCGCTCGAGCCACGCGTTGAACGCGGCGGGGTTGCCAACGGCGAGGGCTTTGTCGGGCCGGAACGCGGGGTAGACGCGGGCCTTCAACTTGCCCGGGTTACGGCGAATCGCCTCGTGGTGCTGAAGTGAGTCGGCGGGGTCGTCGGTCGTGCAGACGACCGCGACGTTGGACAGGTTGATGAGATCATGGACCCGGAGCTTGGCCAGCCGGGCGTTGGCCTTCTTCCAGATGCGCTCGGCCGAGCGGCCGTCGAGCAGTTCGTCGACGCCGAAGTAGCGCTTCAGCTCAAGGGCGCTCCAATGGTGGAGCGGGTTGCGCAGGGTGTGCGGAACGGTCTCCGCCCAGGCCTGGAACTTCTCGCGCGAGGTGGCCTTGCCCGTGATGAAGTGCTCCTTGACGCCATTGGTGCGCATCGCGCGCCACTTGTAATGGTCGCCGCCGAGCCACAGCTCGGCGAGATCGGCGAACGCGTGGTTCGACGCGATCTGGTCGGGCGGCAGGTGGCAGTGGTAGTCGTAGATCGGCTCGTCGGCCGCGTAGCGGTGGTAGAGCTCGCGCGCCTGCCGCGTGCCGAGGAGGAAATCTTCGTGGATGAAGGGGCGGGGGGGCATGGAAGGAGAGTCCGGTTGAAAGTCAGGCAGGCAGATCAGCGGGAGACGTCGTCGAGCATCGCCTGCAAGGAGACATAGCCGGCGAGGAGGGATCGTGCGGCCGCGCAGCGGGCGGCGGGGGCGAGGCCGGTGTTTTCCGCGAGAAAGATCAGGTAGGAGGCGACGTTCCGCGCGAAGTTGAGCCGGCCCTCCGGGCTGATGGAGTAGAAGCGCGCCCGCTGCTGGTAACCCGCCGGGGTATGGTCGCCCAGCGCGGTCTTGTCCGCGCGGCCGCCGGCGGCCAGCACGTACAGGAAGTTGTACTCGAACCAGAACATGTGGTCGGGCTCGGGCGGCAGTGACTCGAGGGCAGCGCGCGCCACGGCGGGATCAGCAAACACCTCGGTGCCGCGGCCGGCGCGGGCCAGGGCGTCGGCGATGAACACGCGCGCCATCTTCCGCTCCGTGGCGTCGGCGCTGAAGGCGCCGGTGAGGGCCAGCTCCAGCGTGAAGCGGTGCCAGTCGCGCCAGAGGGCCTGGTCGCCGGCGTCCTTCGAAACGAAAAGCGCCCGGCCCATCTCGTAGGTGTAGCGACCGCTGGTCTTGATCTCGAGGCGACCGCCCGTGACCTCGCCCATCACGCGGTAGTTCTCGGCCGATTTCCCCGAGCCCGAATGGAAGCCGATGCTCGCCCCGAAGCGCCGGCACACGTCCCACTGGCGGGTGATCAGGCCGCGCAGCGCGTCGTTGTCGGGATAGGGCATGTTCTTTTGGAAGCCGAACGCCGGCGCGACGAAATGGATCCTCATCCCAAGCGCCTCGCACAACGCCAGCATGATCGCAGTCGTCTCCGGCGTGGTCAGCCCCGGCAGTTCGTCGATCGAGAGCTCCCGCAGGTAGGCGCGGCCGGCCTCCGTGGTGAACAGCCGGGCGCGCGCCGCGGCGTACTTGTCGTCGCGGCGCTTCATCTTGCGCAGCGACGGCCAGACGTAGGCCAGCAACCGGATGAACTCCGCCTCGTCGAGTACGAGCCCCGCGGCCGCCACCCGGGCCTTCACTCGGGCAACAAGCTCCGCCGGGACGTTGCCCCGCACCCAGCCGGCCGCGTCGGCGGGCACCTCGGTGCGCGCGAGTTCCGGCGAAAGGTCAAAGGTGATGTAGCTCGCCAGCACGCAGCCGGTCACCAGCGCGTCCTCGCGGTCGTCGAACTTGCCGCCGATCGGCTGGTGGTCGGCGTTGAAGCTCCACGCGATGCCGCGGCGGTGGAAGCCGCTCCGCAGCTTGGCCAGCACGCAGCCGTGGCTCATGCCCTCGACGCTCTGGCCCTGATGCCCCTCCGGCACGTTCGTGCCGATGAACGGGAATGGCACCGAGTCGAGCCGGCCCGCGAGCATCACGTCGGTGTCGTAGACCAGCTCGCGCGGGATGGAGTTCTGGTTCGCCGTCACCCCGATCCCGAGGGCGCTCATCGCCCAGTCGACCGCCGGCCAATGCAGCGTCGTGAAACGCGCGCCGACGCCGAGCGTGCTCTCGCCGAGGCGGCCCGCGGTGCCGGGGAAGATCGTGCTCGCCGGATCATGCTCCTGCACGAGGTTCTTCAGCCGGAGGAGGTTCGCGAAGGTCGCGGGAAACGCCCGGCCTCCGCCCGGCAGGTCCACGCCGTCGGCCAATTCGTCGCCCCGGCCCTCCAGCCGCCAGGCGCAGTCGCCGTGGGCGTTTTCCACCAGCGTCCACGCGCCGGCCCGGGTGGCGAAGCGGCTCTTCGGGTATTCCCGCAGGGAATCACCGGCCAGGAGCTGCGCGCGCAGCGCGGGCCAATCCAGGCAGAAGTCGGGACTCACGCACGGGTTGGTCGCGATGCGGAGGTTGTTTTCGAGCAGGAAGCGGTTGATGGCGCTCATGGCTTCGGGCGGACGTTCAATTGGCGAGTCGCGCAGATTCACGGGGAGGTGACAAGGATGGGTTGGGTCCGGGAGAGGTCCGGCGGACTGTCCACCGAGAAACGGCGCCCCGCAGACCGCGTTTGCACCCGGTCGCGCCTCCCCCACGTTCCCCTCACCGTGCCGCTGGTCTTCCTGCTTATCTTCACTCTCGCCTCCACCTTGCACGGTGCCGCGCCCTCTTCTGTCGACGAGCTTGTCCGCGCAGCCGCGGACGCCGAGGCGGCGCTCGACACCCGGCGCGCGCTGGCGCTGCTGGAGGAGGCCGACCGGCTCCGGCCGGGCGACCCCAGGATCCTGCAGCGGCTGGCGCGGCAGCACTCGGACCTGATCAACGACCTCGCCACGGAAGCGGAGAAGAAGGCCTCGGTGGAACGCGCGCTCGCCCTCGCCCGCCGCGCGGCGGAACTCGCGCCAAGGGACGCCGAGTGCGTGCTCTCCGTTGCGATCTGCCTCGGGAAACTCGCCTTGTTCAGCGGCACGAAGGAGAAGGTCCGCCTCTCCCGCGAAATGCGCGCGGAGGCCGAAAGGGCCCTCGCCCTCGACCCTCGCTACGCCTGGGCCCACCACATCGTGGGCCGCTGGCACCACGAAGTGGCAGAACTCGGGGCCACCGCCCGCTGGTTCGTGAAGCTCTTCTACGGAGGTCTACCGGGAGCATCGGCCGCCGAGTCGGTGCGCCACCTCGAGCGCGCCGCGGAGCTGGAACCCGGACAGTTGAAGCACCATCTCGAGCTCGGCTTCGCGTACCTCTCGGCCGGCCGGAATTCCGATGCCCGCGCCGCCTTCAAGCGCGGCCTGGCATTGCCATCGCGAGAGAAGCACGATGAGTCCGCCAAGGCCCGCGCCCGCGCCGCCCTAGCCCGGCTGGGCGGATGAGGATCCGGGGCCTTCGGCCCGCAGCGGCGCAGAACCGTCGGCGAACTGGGCGGCCAGCGGCTGGCCCGGCCGCACGGCGGCACGGCGAGTGACCGGGAGGCCACGCTCGTCGCGGAGGATGACGAAGCCCCGGTTGAGCACCGAGGCGGGGCTGGCGGCCTGCAGGCGTTTCCAGAGCGCCAGCAGTCGGTGGGACTCGAGCTGGACGCGGCCCTCGGGCGACGCGAGCGCAAGCCGCGAACGGGCGGCGTCGAGCTCCCGCCGGCGTGACAACGCCGCATGGCGGAGCGCCGAACCGAGGCGCCCCTCAAGGTCGTCGACACGCTGGAAGCCGCGCTCGACCTGCGCGGCGGGCGTCAGGAGCCGCAGCCGCGAGCGGGCGTGGTCGACCCGCGCCCCGGCGCGCTCCAGCGCGGATTCCACCGCCGCACCCATGGCATCGCCCGCCTGACCGACGCGCTCGAGGGCAGCCACGAACTCGCTCGTGATCAGCTCGGCGGCCGCGCTGGGCGTTTCCGCGCGCCGGTCGGCCGCGAAGTCGCAGAGCGTGAAGTCGATCTCGTGCCCGACGGCGGAGATCGTGGGGATCCGGCAGGCCGCGACCGCGCGTACGACCGGTTCCTCGTTGAAGGCCCAGAGGTCCTCGAGGCTTCCGCCGCCGCGGCCAACGACGAGCAGGTCGAAGATCCCCATCCGCTCCGCCTCGGCGATCATGCCCGCGATCTCAGCCGCCGCCCCCTCGCCCTGCACCTTGGCGGGCAGGACGACCACGCGCCCCCGCCAGCCGCGGCGCATCAGGATGCGGAGGAAATCCTGCACCGCGGCACCCGTGGGCGAGGTGACGAAACCGACCGTCCGCGGTACCGCCGGCAGGAGCTTCTTGCGCTCCGCCGCAAACAAGCCCTCGGCCGCCAACCGCGCCTTCAGGGCCTCAAACTCGCGCTGCAGCCGGCCCACCCCGTCGTCGATCACGACGCGGACGATGAGCTGATACTCGCCCCGCGCCTCATAGACGCTCGCCTCCCCGAGGACGACCACCTGCAGGCCGTCGCGCAGCCGGACGGTCTGCCGCGCCGCGTTGCCGCGGAACAGCACGGCCCGCAACTGGGCACCCGCGTCCTTCAGGGAAAAATAGGAGTGCCCGCTCGCCTGCACGCGGAGGTTCGAGACCTCGCCGCGCACCCAGGCCGAGCCGATGCCGCCCTCCAGCAATTCCTTCACGCGCCGCGTGAACCCGGTCACGCTCTCCGCCCGGACGTCCCCTGGACCGCCGCCGCCCGCGTCGTTCATGGGGCGGCCTTCCGCCGAGCCAGGTGGCGCCGCAGCAAGTGCGTGCCGGTGGCGAGAGCGGCGACAAGGCCGATCGCGGCGAAAGCGAGCCGGCCCCGGCCCTGGCTGAGCGCGTCGCCGAAGAGCATGAATGCGACGTTGAACGACCATTGCACGACGCAGGAGATCGCGAGGTACCGCCCGAAAGGGGCCTCGGCGAGGCCGAGCAGGTAGTTCTGCACGAAGAACGGAATCCCGGGCGTCACACGGAGAAGGATGACCAGATCGGTGGCGTCGCCGCCCTCCACCTCCGGCAGCCGGTGGCCCAGCCACGCCACGAGCCGCTCCAGCACCGGTCTCAGCCAGCGGCGCGCGAGCCAGTAGGTGACGACAAGGTTCAAAGTGATCGCCGCGAGCCCGGCGCCGAGCACCGCCGCGGTGCCGAGCCTTTCCGAAAACAGCGGCCCCGCGGAGAGCGCGAACGGCGACATCGGCACCCCGAATCCCGGCAGCACCGCCATCGCGGTGAAAAAGACGCCCGGTCCCGCGTCGGCGCAGGCGGCGAAACCCACCGCCCAAAGCCGCCGCCCTTCCTGCAGCGCCGCCTGCGGGCCGATCCGCCAGACGACGGCCGCGACGACCAGCAGCAGGACAGCCGCCCCGGCCCCGAGCAGGGCGAGAGGCGGCCGGCGCGGGGAAACCTGCGGACCATCGGACATCCCCGCATCCTCCCGCGGCACGCGTGAGCGTCAAGATTGCCGCCCCGGCGGAATAAAGACTTTCCCCGCCCCGCGCCGCGGCTACGGTCGCGCCGCCGACATGAAGCTCTCCATCGTGATCCCGTGCTACAACGAGGCGAAGACGATCCGGCTGATCGTTGACCGCGTGCGCGCCGCACCGGTGGCGGAGAAGGAGATCATCATCGTCGACGACTGCTCGCGGGACGGCACCCGAGACCTGCTGCGCACGCAGATCACGCCGCTGGTGGACAAGGTGATCTATCACGAGGTCAACCAAGGCAAGGGGGCGGCGCTGCGGACGGGCTTCCAGGCGGCGACGGGCGACGTGGTCATCGTGCAGGACGCCGACCTCGAGTACGACCCGAACGAGTACCCGGCGCTCCTGAAACCCATCGCCGAGGGCAAGGCCGACGTCGTCTTCGGCTCCCGTTTCCAAGGCGGCCAGCCGCACCGCGTCGTCTACTTCTGGCACATGGTCGGCAACAAGTTCCTGACGCTGCTCTCGAACATGGCGACCAACCTGAACCTCACGGACATGGAGACCTGCTACAAGGTGTTCCGCCGGGAGGTGATCCGGAAGATCGAGATCGAGGAGAACCGCTTCGGCTTCGAACCCGAGATCACCGCGAAGGTGGCCAAGCTCGACGTGGTGATCTACGAGGTCGGGATCAGCTACTACGGCCGCACCTACGCGGAGGGGAAGAAGATCGGCTGGCGCGACGGCTTCCGCGCGCTCTGGGCGATCTTCAAGTACAACTTCCTGCGCTGAGCGCCGCATGAGCGAGGCCGCCGCCAAGCCACGGATCGCGATCGTCGTGCCCGTGTTCAATGAAGAGGCGGTGCTGCCGGAATTGCTGGCAAGGCTCGGAGCTATGTTCGCCGCCAGGAGCGGCTTCCAATGGCGGGCGATACTCGTCAACGACGGCAGCCTTGACCGGAGCGCTCACCTGATTCGCGCGCAGGCGGAGCAGGACGAACGATTCCAACTGGTTGAGTTGTCGCGCAATTTCGGATTCCAAAGCGCGTTGTCGGCCGGCCTCGCCCAAGCGGAAGCCGGGGAGGCGGTGGTGACGATGGATGCCGACTTGCAAGATCCGCCTGAAGTCATCCCGGAGCTGGTCGCGGCATGGCGAGCCGGTGCCGAGGTGGTCAGGGCGGTGCGGCGGACCCGCTCCGAGCGAGGCTGGCGACGGTTCGGCTTCGACCTTTTTCATCGTTTCTTCGGGGCGCTTTCCGACCATCCGATCGAGCCTAACACCGGTACCTTCGGCCTGCTCGGCCCATCCGCCGTGGCGGCCTTCCGGAACCTGCCGGAGCACCATCGTTTCTTCCCCGGGCTGCGGTCTTGGATCGGTTTTCCGACCGCGGATGTGCCCTACGACCGGAAGGAGCGCGCGGGAGGCCGACCGCAACAGACCCTGCGCCGGCTCATTCGCTACGGCCTCGACGGCGTCTTCAGTTTTTCCCACCTCCCGCTGCGACTGGTCACGTACGCGGGAATGCTGGTCGCCTGCCTCGGCTTCGCCGCCGGCCTGTTCTTCATCTTCTGGCGGCTGCTCGACTTCGAACGAAGCCCCACCGGGTTCACGACGCTGGCCGCGCTCATCACCTTCCTCGGCGGCGTGCAGCTGATCGGGATCGGCATCCTGGGCGAATACCTAGGCCGCATCTATGACGAGGTGAAGCGCCGGCCCACCTACATCGTGAAACCGGCGCCTGCGACGAAGGGCGGCCGCTCCTCCGCTGGCCCGTGAACGGCGCGGCCTCCGCCCGGCTGCGCTGGCCGGCCACCCTGGGCTTTGCCGCGGCGACGGCGTTCCTCGCGGTCGTCGCCGCGCGACTGATGTTCGGCACGTACATGTTCTACGACGACGAGGGCTACGTGCTCCTCTCGCTGCGCAACTTCGCCGAGCACGGGGGCCTTTACCGCGAAGTCTTCAGCCAATACGGACCTCTCCCCTTCGTCGCCCACTGGGCCCTGCACCTGGCCGGACTCCCGCTGACGCACGCCACCGGCAGGACCGTCACGCTGATCATCTGGGTCATCGTGGCACTCATGTTCGCCGTACTGGCGGAACGCGCCGCGCGCAGCTTCATCGCGGCGCTTTCGTCCCTCGTCGCCACGTTCGCCTGCCTGTTCGTGATGACAAGCGAGCCGAGCCACCCCGGCGGCCTGATCGTCGCCCTCGTCGCGGTTGCGGGTGCGGGCGGCTGGCTCATGCTGCGCGAAGGAGCCTTCGGGCACTGGAGCTCAATCGCGGGCGCGACCATCGCCGCCCTGCTGCTGACGAAGATCAACGTCGGGGCTTTCGCGGCGTTCGCCGCGCTGGCTTGGTTCGCCCTGCACCTGGACCACCCGCGGTGGCGATCCGCAGCCATCGCCTTCCTGCTTACCGCTTGCGTGATTCTTCCGCCGGCGCTGATGCGGGCCCTCGCAGGCGAGGATTGGGTCTCCACCCTCGCCAAGGTCTGGACGACCTCCGCCCTCGCGATCGTGGTCGTGCTGGCCCGGCGAAGCACGCCGTGTGTCGGCCCGCGAACCATCCTACCCGCAGTGCTGGCAGGCTCACTCTCGGCCGGGGTGATCATCGCGGTGCCGCTCTCACGCGGCAGCGGGATCGGCGACCTGCTTGAGGGCGTCCTGCTCGCGCCCATGCGGAACGCGGTGCGCTATTCGAATGCCTACGGCTGGTGGCCGGGCATCGACTGGGCCGCCGCCGCTTCGCTCGCCGGCGCCGCCGGGGCCGCCTTCGCGCCGGACCGCTGGCGGGAAAGGACGGACTTCATCGTGGCCGTGCTGCGCCTCGCGGCGGCCGCCGCGCTAGCGGTCAGCCTCGCGTGGCCTCCCGTTTTCCTCGGTGCATTCAAGGTCTACGGATTCGTGCTGCCTTGCCTCTGGGTTTTCGCCTGGCCCTTGAGCACGGAGGATGCCGGCACGGTGCGCGCACGCGCGTGGCTGGTTCTTCTCCTCCTCGGCCAGTGTCTGCATGCCTACCCAGTCGCCGGCAGCCAGGTGGCGTGGGCCTGTGTGCTGGCAATCCCCGTCGCGGCCATGGGAGCCGCGGAGGCGGCGACTAGGCTCGGACTGAGCCTGGACCCGGCATGGCGTCGCGCCGTCGGGTTGACGCTGGCCGCCGGATTCCTGGCGGCCGCCAGTGCGACGGCGCACGGTCTGAACGCCGAGGCACGCCGCCGGGAGGGCCGCCCCCTCGTGGGGTTGCCGGGAACCGGACCTCTGCGCCAGCCGCCAGAAACCGCCGCGCTACTGCGGGTGATGACCTTGAACGCGGTCGCCCATGCGGACGTCCTGTTTTCGGAGCCGGGCATGTTCAGCTTCAACCTCTGGAGCGGGGTGCCCACCCCGACCGGCGCCAACGTCACGCACTGGTTCTCCCTGCTCGAGCCCGACCGGCAGCGCGAGATTGTACGCCGCCTCGCGGGCACACCACGCGCCGCCGTCATCGTGGACCAAGGACACGTCGCCTTTCTGCGTGCCCGCGGACTCGCGCCCGCGGGTCCCCTGCATGACTTCATCGCGCGCGAATTCACCCCGGCCTTCCGCGTCGCAGACTTCGAGTTCCACGTGCGGCGCGGCCGGAGCGTAAGACCGTTCCTCGTGGCCGAGCTGTTCAACCGCGCTGAATCCGCGAATACCGGTGAACGACATCTGCTGAAGCTCCCGCTTCTGCTGCCGACTTCACGGCCCGTGGAGTCGATCGAGATTTCGCCCGGGCATCCGGCGGCATTACGGCTCAGCGCCGCCACCGCCCGCCTTGAGGTCACGCCGCTTTCGTCACGCGGCGACCCGACCGGGCCGTCTGCTCCGGCGAAGTGGCCGCTGGTGACGACCGGACCCGCGCTCGTCTCGATCTACTTCGATTCGTTCGGCCCGGCTAGCTTGCCTCGGGAGGCGGCACTGCTGCTGCGAAACGCGGAGGGCGGGGAAGAAGGGCTGGCGCGACTCGCGCCCTGAGCAGGCTCAGCCGCGCCGGCGCGCGACCAGCAGCAAGCTGACACCGAAGGGGAAGGGGCAGCGGCTGAGCCCCGTGGCGACGAACGCCGCGCGCAGCAGCGAGTTGAGCCAGCGCGGCGGCAGTCGATCCTCGGCCCGTTTTTCCGCCGCCAACGCGGACCCCCGCAGGCTGCGCCAGCGTCGGAGCAACCATACGGCCGGGTACGCGAGGACGTTGGTGTAATTGACGTGGAGGACGTCCCAGTCGCCCGGTCCGAAAAGCGCCCGAAGCTTCCGGCGCGAGTAGCGCCGCTGATGGTGCAGCGCGACGTCCCAGTCGCTCCACAGGGCCATGCCGGCGGGCACCGTCACGACCGCCAGCCCGCCCGGGCGGAGCAGGCGCGCGAATCCTCGCACGGCCGCGGCATCATCGGGAATGTGTTCCAGCACATCGAGGGCCGTGAGGTAATCGAGGGACGCGTCCGGCAGAGGCACGCCCCCCGCCACCGGCACGAGCACCTGCCCGGGCCGGAAACGCGCACGTAGCATCCTCAGCGATTCCTCGTGATCGTCTAGCACCAGGATCCGGCACCTAGACTCCATCTCAGCCGCGAAGAGACCGGTACCGGCGCCGCAATCCAGCAGGAGATCGCCGGCGGCCGGGGCACGAATCCGCTCGATCCAAGCCCGCACGAGCCGGCGCTTCCCGGCGTAGTACCAGTGGTCGCGTTCGAGGGCGGCGAGGTTGTCGTATTCGGCGGTATCCACGGACCGGCGCGCACCCTGCGGCGCCGCAGTGGTCTTGTCGAATCCAAGCCGCCGCCTTGCCAATCCGAACCCCCGCGCGAACCCTCGCACCGTAGATCGATGAAGGAGCCCTCCGCCGCCCCCGCCGGATCCAACCGCCCGCACCCGGGCTGGCTGCTGCTCGTGCTCGTCGCCGCAGGGCACCTGGCGGTCATGAATTTTCCTCGGGTACTTCCGCTCCTGGGACTCGACGCGGGCGGCCGCTGGTTCATCGACTCGGCCGCGATCCTCGCCGCCGCCGATGCGGTACGGGCCGGCGCCGACCCATGGAAGCCCAACCCGCTCGACTTCTACGGCCGTCCCCACTGCTACTCAGCATGGTGGCTGGGGCTGGCAGCGACGGGCATCACGCGCGACCACAACTTCCTCGTCGGCTCGCTTTGGGCGGGGGCTTTCCTCGGCTCGGCCCTCTTCCTGCTGCGGCCGGCGACGGCCGGCGGAGCCGCGGTGGCGGCCGCGGCGCTGCTCTCACCGCCGGTTCTCCTCGCCGTGAACCGCGCCAACAACGACCTCGTCGTCTTCGCGCTGCTGGCGACCGGCCTCGCTCCGCTGACGCGCGACACCGTGACCCGCAACGCGCTTTTCGCCGCGGCGGTGACCGTCGCGACCGGGCTGAAGTTCTACCCGTTGGCAGCCACGGCGGGCCTACTCTTGCGCGGCCCAAGGGCGCGCGCCCGGGCACTGGCGGTCGCGACCGCCGTCGTCGCCGGGGCGGCGCTGGCCACCTCCGGCATCGAGCGCGCACTGGGAACCATGCCAGCACCCGGAGGCCTGCACGCCTTCGGAATGACGGTCGTGCTCGATCTCCTCGAGCTGAGCGGACCAGGCGCCCGGGCCGCCGGCGGCGTGATCCTCCTCGGACTCGCCGCGGCCGCCGCGCATCGCGGCCTCGCCCCTCGGTGCCCGTCCGCGGGCATCACGGCCGGCCCCGCGCAATTTGCCTACGTCGCCGGCGTGGCCCTCCTGACCGCCTGTTTCCTCGCCACCGGCAACTACGCCTACCGCCTGATCTTTTCGCTCCTGCTGCTACCCCACCTCGCCTCACCCGCCTCGGGCAAGGGGGGAAGAGCCACCCTCATCCTCCTCATAACCCTACTTTGGCTCGACGGGCTTTACTGCCTCGCCCTCAACGCCACGCTGGGTCCAAGGCCGCCCGCGGAAGTCGCTGCCGGAGAGCGGCTCTGGCTGCTCGCAACCCAGCCGGTGGCCTGGATCACCATGGCGCTCCTCGCCGCCAGCGTCCTGCCGTTGCTGCGGCCGACCGACGAAACGCGGCGGGGAAGGACGGCCAAGGTTCGCGCGTGAAAGGCATGTCATGGTGAATCCGTCCATCCGCGAACCGAGGGAATCAATCGTCCTGCTGCTCGCCCTCGCACTCGCCGCCCTGCACGCGGTAGTCGCCGTGACGGCCACGGCGGGGAAAAGCATGACTTCAGACGAGATCGCGCACCTGACGGCCGGTCACGCCTACAACACGCGCGGCGACTTCCGGCTGCACCCCGAGAACGGAAACCTCCCGCAACGCCTCGCCGCCCTGCCGTTTGCCCTCGCCGGCGACCCACTGCCCCCGACGGACCGAACCGACTGGCTGGGATCCGACATCTGGCGCTACGGCCACGCCTTCATCTACGAGAGCGGCCTGCCCGTGGAAGAGCGCCTGTTTCAGGCACGGGCGGTGATGGCGCTCGCCAGCGCGGCCACCGGACTTCTCGTGTTCGCCTGGTCACGCGCCCTGTTCGGAACAGCGGCCGGGTTCCTTTCGCTCGGACTGCTGGCCCTTTGCCCCACCTTCCTCGCTCACGGGCCGCTGGCGACATCGGACATGACGATGACGCTCCTCTTCCTCGCCTCGGTGGGGGCATGGTGGCGGCACCTGCGCAGGCCAGGGCTGGCCGGGGGTCTCGTGAGCGCCGCCATCTGCGGCCTGGCATTCATTGCGAAATTCTCGGCGGTATTGCTCGTGCCGATGCTGGGCCTGCTGGGCGTGCTTTGGGCGGCGGACCACGGACAATCTGGAAAGGGCTTTTCGGCCTGGCGGCGGCTGGCCGTCACCGCCGCGGGGCATGCAGCCGCCACCTGGATCGTGATCTGGGCCGCGTACGGTTTCCGGTTCTCCGCGTTTGCGGGAGGACAGGTCGGGGCGCATTTCAGCCATGATTGGGACTCACTGCTGGTCGCCCTCGGCTGGAAGGCAGAGCTGCTCTCGTTGCTGCGTGACTGGCAGGTGCTGCCGGAGGCGTGGCTGCACGGCCTCGCCTTCGTGTTGCAGTTCGCGCGCGCGCGCGGCGCCTTCATGAGCGGCGAGTACAGCGTCACGGGGTGGGTGTCCTTTTTCCCCTGGGCTTTCCTCATCAAGACGACGCTTCCACTGCTGCTCCTGCTCATCCTGGCGGCGCTGGCCGTCGCTAGGCGGGCAGCGGTTGCGCCCGCGGAATGGTGGCGGCGAAACGCGGCGCGAGCTGCCCCCCTAGCCGTGCTCTTGCTCGTCTACCTCGCGGCTTCGCTCACCTCCCACCTGAACATCGGGCACCGGCACCTGTTGCCGCTCTATCCCGCGCTGTTCGTAGCCGCCGGTGGAATCGTACCCGCCGCCCGCGCCGCCGGCCGGGCGTCAATTCTCCTGCTGGCTATCCTCGCGGCCTGGCACGCCGCGGAATCATGGCGCGTGCGCCCGCACTACCTCGCGTACTTCAACCAGATCGTGGGCGGCCCGGGCAACGGCTGGCGCCACCTCGTCGACAGTTCACTCGACTGGGGGCAGGACTTGCCCGGTCTCCGGACGTGGCTCGACGCCAACGCCGGCGGCGAGCGGGTCTTCCTCGCCTACTTCGGTACCGGCGACCCGGTCCACGAGGGGATCCGGGCCACCTCGCTGCCCACGCTGCCGGAAGTGGGCGCCGCTCGCCGGTGGCACCGCCTGGAGCCTGGGATATACGCCGTGAGCGCGACGATGCTGCAGCAGGTCTATAGTCGGCACCGGGGACCGTGGACCGCCGACTTCGAGGCGGAGTTCCAGCGGCTGCACGAACTCGAGCCCGACTTTCTCGCGCTCCAGGACGAGCCGGCGCGACGTGCCGAACTGCTCGGCAAGGTCCCATGGGAGAAATGGCGCGCGGGCTGGAAGACCTTCGAAAGCCTCCGTTTCGCCCGCCTCTGCCACTACCTTCGCCTGAAGCGGCCCACGGCGCTCATCGGCCATTCCATCCTGGTCTTCCGGCTTGATCAGACGGAGGTCCTCGCGGCCACCGGCGGCTCGATTCGCGACTGGCAGCAGGCCCTGGAGGCGGCCGCGGCGGGCCGCCCGGTCAGTCCGCCCGCGCCGGAACGGGCCCCGCCGACTCCACCGCGACCAAACGGCTGAGGAGCATCCAGCGCGCTCCGAAGCGCTTCCTCTCGACAGGCTCTAGCTTGAATCCCTCCGGGAGGCGGTCGGCGGGCTCGATGGCGGCATCACCACCGGAGGCCGTTGGACGCACGACCTGCGTCACCAGCACCTCGCGGAACGTCCCGCGTTCGAGATGCCAAGCCAGTTCCGGCCCGCGAAGTCGGGCGACCGCGAGGTTTACCGCGGGAATCCGCTCGAGGATGAAAGGCAGGGTGGTCTTCGACGTGATGACCAGGACGGGCCCCGCCCGGGCGCGAATCCGCTCAAGCTCCCAGTCGACCTCATGACGCACCAGGTTCCGCTCCGTATGGAGGCGCTGCGCCAAGGCGGGCCCGCCGAAAGTGGCCAGCCAGACCGCCCAAACCCCGAAGGCGATCCGCAGCACGGCCGAACGGGGAAACGGCGCCAGCCGCACCAAAGCGCCGGCGAGCAACGCGAGCATCAGCAAAGAGGGCAGCGCGAACCGCGCGGTGACCGGCTCGTCGAAGCGGGCCCAGTAATAGAATTGCACCAGCGAGAAATGAACCGCCACCCCGAGGCCGACCCACCCGACGGCGGTCGCTTCCGGCGGGAGGCTCACCCGCCGGCGACGGAGGATGCGGAAAACAAGCGCCAGGGCACCCGCACCGCCCAGCAGCACGACGGCGAGCGAGCCGGGCTGGTCGGGCGAGGATGCCCGGAAAAACTCCCAAGCGCCCTCGAGGTTGCCGGAAACGTAACGCCAGTCGAAACGCGCCGACTCACCTTCCCGGAGTTCCCACAGCTGGGGCCGCGAATCGACGATCCGGCTGTGCCAAGCCCAGGGAACGAGGAGCAGCGGTACGACGAGCAAAGGCGCGGGAAGGATGATCCGACCCGCGCGCCACCAGCCCGTCACGATGATCGCCGCGGCAGCGATCGCGAAGAGGACCGACTCGTAGCGACTCTGCGCGAGGAGCACGGCCGTGACTCCCAACAACGAAAGCCGGTCGGGATCGCCGGGCTCCCTCAGGTAAAGAGTCCCGGCTGCCGCGAGGGCGGCGATGAGGGCGAGGTTGAGCATCTCCAGTCCCGACCCCGTCGCATTCTGCCCGAAGAGCGGAGTGGTTGCGAGCAGCGCCATGCCAAGCACGGCCGCCCAGCCCGAGCCGGTGAGGCACGTCACGATCCAAGCCAACAGACCAAGGCAGAATCCCGCGAGCAGGACGTTGAGGACGAAAGCGTTGAGCGGACGGTAGCCGGTCAAATCGTGCGCCAAGGAGATGAGGAACGGCAGGAGGTACGGGCGCTTGTCGAGATAGACATCGATGGCCGTCCACGTTCCCGCCACCTCGTAGGCTCGCACCGGCGTCCCTACCTCCTTGGTTGCATGCAGATGCCAAGCGGTTCCCTGCACGACATGCTCATCGAAGAGCACCTTGGGGGCGAAATCATCCGAGGCGGCCGCGAAGATCGTCGCGGCCAGCCAAGCGACTATCACCGGGCCCGGGCGGCGCAGACTTTCCCGCAGGCGCACGCGGCTTAGCGCCAGGACGCGACGGACCAGAAAGATCCAGAGGATGAAGATCCCGAGGATGTAGAAGTAGCCTCCCACCACGATCGCCTTCTCCGCCGCCGATGGCGGCACGAACACGAACCCAAGTGCAACCGAGAGGGCGACCGAAAGCAGCAGGCCAAGGACGCGAGATCGTTGCGCTTCCAGGGCTCCGGCGAAACCGCGTAAGGTCGACTCGGCGGGCATACCCGTCAGGGCAGTTTCTTCAGGTAAGTCTCGAGGAACTGCAGGCGCGCCCGTTCCAGCTCCGCGGCCGATAGCGGAGTCGCCGCGCGCACGGTCTCCGGCGCCGAGACGATCCCGTCACCCGTGCGGATTTCGCGCACGCGGCTGATGCGGGAAAGAGTGAGGGGGTGCAGCCGCCGCTCCGCCACGGGCTCGAGCAAAAAGGCGGGGCCCGGGTCGTCACCCGTGCGCAGCGTCAATGCACCGGAGTCTGGGTCCACGTTGAAGCGCTGGAAGACAAGGACGTCGGAGAATGTCCGGTTCCGCAGATGGAACGCTATGTCGGCAACGCGCTTCGACGCCACGGAGGTGGGCGTGGCCGAGACCCGGTGCGTTACCCAGAGCGTGGCGTCGTTGTCGATCATCAGGTAGTCCGGACGCGGCATCGCCGCCATGAACTCCCGTCGCCATGCCGTTTCCCGACCGGGAGTGTACTCCTGGCTGTAGGCGTGAGCCGCCATCGAAGGCACGCCGCGGATCAACACCCCGAGCACGGCCACAGCCAAGACGACGCGACGAGCGACTACGGTGGGAATCACCGGCAGCAAGAGAAGGACCGCCAGCACGAGTCCGAGGTGGGCCGGAAGACTCAGGCGCCGGATGACGGGGTCATCGAACTTCCCCCAGAAATAACACATGAGCAGCGCGAAATGCAGGAGGAACCCTAAGCCAAAGAGGGCGGTTACGGCCGAGACCGCCGGCACTCCCGCCGGTTCCAGCCGCCACCGCGCGACGCGCAGCGCGACGAAGGGCACCGCGAGGCACCCCAACACCGAAAGGACCAGCGAATTGGGCTGGTCGGAGGCGCGTCCGAAGAAGAATGCCAGGGCGTGCGCCAGGTTGTCGGGCACGTACGACAGGGAAAAAGGCTCCGTGAAGCCAGGGCGACTGGTGAGTTCCCAAGCCGACGCCCGCAGGTCGAAGATGCGCTGATGGAGCGGCACATGCACCAGCAACAGCGGAGCCGCCACCACGGACCACGGGATCTCGGCCCGGCCGTCGCGGGTCCAGACAAGGATGACCAGGAGCGCGACCGGGCCGAGGAAGACCACTGATTCGTAGCGCACCTGCGCCAGTAGCACCGCGGAAAACACCAAGGCCCCCAACGCCGGCCCGTCCCGCCGCTCCGCGAAACGAACCCCGAGCAGCAACGTGACCACGATCATGACCAGATTCAGCAGCTCGAAGCCTCCACCGGTGGCATTCTGGCCGAGGAGCGGCAACCCTGCCAGGAGCACGACCCCGAGGGCACCTCCCGTGCGGCCGGCGAGGCGAACACCCAGTTTCCAGACTAGTCCGAGCAGCACGAATGTGAGCACGACGTTCAAAGCGAAGGCGTTCTCCGGACGGTAGCCGGTGACGTCATGCACGACCGAAAGCAGGAAGGGAAAGAGCAGCGGCCGCTTGTCGACCACTCCCTCGAGGATCTCGAATGCACCCTGGATATCGTTCCCCCGAAGCGGCGTAAGAACCAGCCGGTCCAGGTGCATGCTCATCGATGTCCCGAGCAGCATGAGCTCATCCATCACGATCTTGAACCCAAAGCGCTCGTGCACGAGCAGGACGAGACCAGCCCCGGCAATCAGGGCGGTTCCCACCGGATCCGGCCGCCTCCATGGCCGTCTCCCGAAACCAATCACGCCGCCCACCCGGAGCGACCAAATCCAGCAGGCAACACCCGCCAGCACCATCCAGTATCCGGCCTTGGAGACGAAGGCGATTGCGTGCCGGTCGGGCACCGCCACGAAGCCAGCCACCGCGGCGGCAACCGACGATAGCAGCAACCATCGCATGCGCGGCTCGCGCAAGACGGACCTGAGGTTCGCCCCGATCATGCGGTCAGGCATGAAGGGTAAAAGCCGCCGCGACAACGTCCGAGGGAGGGCGAGTGGACAAAAAAACGCCCGGCTTTCGGCCGGGCGTCTGGGAAGAGGAAATCGACGCTCCTTACGGGGCGTAGGTCACCGTGCGGGCGCCGGCGATGGCGCCGACCGTGATCGTCACACCCTGGGTGTAATTGTCCGGGTAGGCCTCGCTCGCGACCGTGTTGAGCGCCTTCACGTACTTGTCGGAGCCCAACAGGTTGGACTTGGCGACCGTCGTGACACCGTTCTCGAGGAAGTACTGGTCGGCACCGGCCGCGAGCTGGCGGGCGTTGTTCAAGATGGCCTTGTCCTGGGAGGACACCCGCACCTTCTGGAAGGCGGGAATCGCCATCGCGGCCAGCAGGCCGATGATGACAACGACGATCATGATTTCAACCAACGTGAAGCCCTTGCGGGCCGATCCTGAGGTATTCATGGAGAAGGCTATTTCGAACGATTAATGAGGGGGCTCAAACGTGAGCAGTAAAATCAGGGAGCCCGCGAAAGACAGCTGTGGCAACGGTAAAGTGGGGCCCGCGGGCGGCGCGCCACCTCAAGGCGCGTAGGTGACGGTCCGAGCTCCGGCGATGCCTTCGACGGTGATGGTCACGCCCTGGGTGAAGTTGTCCGGGTAGGACTCGCTCGCCACGAGGTTAAGCGCCTTCACGTATTTGTCGGAGCCCAACAGGTTGGACTTGGCGACGGTCGTTACACCGTTCTCAAGGAAGTACTGGTCGGCGCCGGCGGCAAGCTGTCGGGCGTTGTTCAAGATAGCCTTATCCTGCGAGGATACCCGCACCTTCTGGAAGGCGGGAATCGCCATCGCGGCCAACAAGCCGATGATGACGACGACGATCATGATTTCGACGAGGGTGAAACCACTGAGGGATGAGCTTTCGCGTTTCATAAGAAGTATGGTTAGGGGCTGGGGTCTGGAATCGGGGAAAAGGTTCCCGAGCGCGCTGTCTCTGACTCCCCGAGAATGAAGTCGACCGTA